>Ga0182027_10002195_pt1 | contig 31855 bp, 21 predicted proteins | sample 712E1DmetaG_FD_121300 | JGI IMG/M metagenome (GOLD analysis project Ga0182027, IMG submission 121300) | Permafrost microbial communities from Stordalen Mire, Sweden - 712E1D metaG (Illumina Assembly) | ecosystem: Environmental > Terrestrial > Soil > Wetlands > Permafrost | place: Sweden...
CATAAGAGCAGGAACCAATATTTCATCTTTAATAAATTTGGAATCTGCTGACAATAATCCTCATGAGAATATTGAATTTAAAGGCAAACCAGCATTTTACCTTGGATTTTCATATTATAAACCTACCAATAAATTAATACGACTGGAAACAAGTGCAGATATGTCTGCAAAGTATGTTTCATTAGATGTCACTACAGGTGGACTTGGGTCATCATACACAATAAATGCGGACTATAAATTATACTATGCCGGCTTTTCCATTTATCCTGTCATCTGTTTCGGAAGCCGGTTGAAATTTGCAGGATCCATAAGACCCAATATTGGTTTAATGTTTGCATCGACCCGGTCAGGTGAAGCAAGTTCATGGTTTCAGGGAAGTTCTCCGAATGAACCTTCCAAATCAGACACATGGGATTTATCCGGAAATGCCAAAGACGAATTTTCAGTTTGGACCATTGACTTGCAAATCAATATCAGACTGGATTATATGCTGAGTGATAAATTAGGATTGCTTATTGAATGTCAATATTCCAGAGGCCTGAATAATATATTAAATTATGGGGGCTTCAGGTATAATTTCAACAATCTTTCAATTGGGACCGGAATGATTGTAAGTCTTTCGAATGATAAAAAATGATGCTCATTGTAAATGTAATTACTATCCACTGCTGTGTTTACGTATATTTCTGTTAAAATTACCAGAAACAGCATTCCTATTGAAAGGCTTCGACTTTAATTTTACTATAGAAACCCTGCATTCATTGAAATTCAATTTTGAGTTTGAAAAGACATTTCATATTTATACTTTGGAAGGTGCAAGTTATGTATATTTAAGTTGATTGATAAATAGATTATTATGAAAAAAGCATATTTGATATTATTTCTTGCAGTTATCTATATAACTGGATTTTCACAGAAAACAGAAACCTATACTGATTCCAGGGATGGAAAGATTTATAAAACGGTAAAAATAGGCACGCAAATATGGATGGCAGAAAACCTTGCTTATAAACCGGAAAGCGGATATTGGGCATACAATAATGATACAATTAACATAGCAAAACACGGCTACCTTTACAATTGGGTAACAGCAAAAAAAGCATGTCCTCCCGGCTGGCATCTCCCCAGTGATAAAGAATGGAAAGTACTGATTACTTATCTGGGTGGAGAAGGTATTGCAGGCGGTAAAATTAAAGAAATCGGTACAACCCATTGGCAAAGTCCGAATACAGGGGCAACCAATGAATCAGGAATTACTGCCCTTCCAGGTGGCTTCCGTAATGGCTTTGGGGTATTCAGCGGGCTTGACAGTCACGCAATTTGGTGGAGCGGGAGTTTTCACAATTCAATGGATGCATCATACTGGTTCGTAGGTTTCGAAGGTACAAAAATCAGCAAACGGTACCTCATTATGACAGGTGGATGCTCGGTTCTTTGTGTGGAGGATTAATATATTAATTTTAATATATTACCTTATTTCATTTATAAATTCGATGATCGCAGTATCCTATTAAAGTCGGTATACAATGGTTATGAACCAACAAATTGCCTGATAACAATGAACCAATCCCGAATGTATGAATTTTAAAAATGCATTGATCCTCATGGCCGTAAGCATACTTTCAACGGTTATACACGGAAACCGGATTATGGGTCAGACCATGGGAAATTATGTCAGCTGCGAAAAACAATCCAATGAACTTGTTTTTCGTAGCGACATAGACAGCAAGATACGTATTACGGCATACTCTGACTATGTAATCCGAATTGCGTTTGTAAAAAATGGAGAACAGTTTTTTACCGACGATCATTATGAAATGGTGGCAAATCATGAAAAAAAGGGTGTCTTAAATCTTACCGACAAAGGGGATTATTTCGAGATCAGAACCGACAAGGAAGATGGAATCGTGATAAATCTTCGCAAAAACCCAATGCGCCTGGATTTTTACGAAGGCAAAGGGATGAAATTGTTATTGAGAAGCAAGGAAGGAATCGTTTGGGATAAAACAAATATTGATGTCAATTTCGAATACGACGCTTCCGAACATTTTTGCGGCTTAGGACATCAGGCCTTTGGTTTTGTTTCCTCCCTCGATTTAAAAGGCAAAGCCACCAGCTGCAATTACGGGGATTACGATCAGAGTATAGGGGAATATGCGATGGCACAAGCATTCTTAATTGTCCCTTTTTATCTCTCCTCCAAAGGTTATGGTATTTTTCTTAACAGCACTTTTCAAAACAGGTTTAATTTTGGTAAAGACTCTAAATATTCTTTTGGAATCGATACCAAAGGATTTGCCGGCAGGATGGATTTTTTCGTCATATTAGGACCTGAATTCCCTTTGATCCTTGATAGGTACACCCAATTAACTGGCAGGCCACGGTTTCCGCAAAAAGCAATCTTCGGACTTGCACTTTCCGATAAAGATGAACCCGATAACAACGGCGAAGAATATTGGATGACCAAGATCAAAAGTCACAGGGATGCAGGATTCCCGATTGATCATATTGTAAACGACAATCGATGGAGAGCAGGCAGTGGCGCATGGTCAGGATCGTGGTTCGAATGGAGTAATGAACGTTATCCCGACCCCAAAAGATATGCAGCATGGTGTAAATCAAACGGTGTGATAGTTACCCTCGACTTAAACCGAAACAATGCCAGCAGCTGTCAGGGATGGAAGCCGGAATTTAATATACCCAACAGCAGTTGTGTGAAAGAATTCTGGTCGGTTCCCGATTATTCAAAACAGGAAGTCCGAGATTGGGTTTGGAATTTGTTCTGGACAAAATCCTTTAACCCTGCACTTTCGTTTCCCGGCGATGCGCTTTGGATTGATGAAACCGATGAACTGCAATGTATTCCGGATACAGTTACTTGCGGAGATGGAAGAAGTTGGGCGGAAAATAAAAACTACTATCTTTTCCTGGTTGCAAAAGCAATAGGACAGCAAGGCTGGGATAACGAAAACCATAACATGCCTCCCGGCATTGGTGATGCCAAAAGGCCTTTCATCTGGACAAGGGGAATGACCGCTGGAGGACAGAGATATGCAACTTATTGGACTGGCGACATAAAACCCACCTACGAGGCTATGGAAAAAACTATCCGCGGAATGCTTGCAGCAGGTCTATCCGGATTTCCATATTTTAATCACGATGCAGGCGGTTTTCTCGATCCGGGTCCAGACGACCCCATGTATATCCAATGGAGCATGGCTTTTGGAAGTTTTACCCCAATCTGGCGACCGCATGGTGTCGGTATCAATAAAAGATGGCCTTTGGACCGTTCTGAAGTTTGCCGTGAAGCTGCTATGAAATATTCAAAACTACGGTATGAAATGATGCCTTATATTTATACTTGTGCTCATGAGGCCTGTGTTAATGGCATGCCAATGGCACGTGCCATGGTTGTCGACTACCAGAACGAAAATAAGGCCTGGCAATATGATTTACAGTACATGTGGGGCAGTGAAATTTTGGTGGCTCCGGTAAATTCCGGAAAGGATACTACTATCAGCTTATGGCTCCCTCCCGGCCAAAAATGGTATTCGTTTTGGAATGATACTATCTATGAAGGGGGAATTGTGCTGAAATACAAATCAAGGATCGGAGTAATCCCCATGTTCGTTAAGGAAGGGGCTATTATTCCTAAAAACAGATATGCAAAAAGCACTTTTTGGTTAGACTCAGCAATACTGTTGCTTGACATTTATGCTGGCAAAAATGGTTCATACACCCTGTATGAAGATGATGGGGTGACTGAAAAATTCAATACAAAGAGCAAGATGCGAACCACCGAAATACATTATGATGATGGTCACTCGATTATTATTCAAGCTGCCAAGGGTTCTTATAATAATGCCCCGGAAAACAGAACCTATGAAATCTGTATCCATGGACTTGCAAAAAAAACTATAGTTCAGGTAAACGGACAAGTCCTAACATTTAACAAAGATAAACACAACCCATCCGAAGAAGAAAAAAGTGTTTGCTGGTCAGAAGCTTCAAAGACGTTGCATATATACACCGGACTAGAGAGTGTACATAGCGACGTTACAATAACGTTTCACAAGTGAAAATACAAGACCAGCATAATCGAAATATGAATAATTAAAAATTGAAATAAAAGCAAATTAAGCAAACATAAGTCAAAATGAGAAAGGCTGAAAGTATCCCGCTCAATCATTTCTAAATGAAAATACTGCCGATTCTCTTTCAAATATTAAATGACTTGTTTTTACGTTTCTGTTCCTCGAAACCTGCATCGATAACGGCAATTGTGACCATATTCAGGATATCCCGGACAGAGCTTTCAACATTGAGTATATGAATGGGCTTGTTTAATCCCATTTGCACAGGGCCTATTGTTTCGCTCATCCCTATTTCAAGCATCATTTTGTAGGAAATATTGGAAGAATTTAAGTTTGGGAAAATGAGGGTGTTTACGTCCATATTGTCAATTTTTGAAAAGGGAAATTTCTCATGGCGAAGATTTTTATTGAGTGCAAAGTTTACCTGCATTTCTCCGTCAATCAATATTTCAGGGTGTTTTTCGTGAATGTATGTAACAACTTCGTGAATAATTGCCGGGCTGCCGGCATTGCGTTCTCCAAAGTTGGAATATGAAAGCATCGCCATTACCGGATTGATGTTAAAAAGTTTTACCGATTCATAGGTCAGCAGGACGATGTCTATCAGTGTTTTTATATCGGGATTGCTATTAATCAAAGTATCCGCAAAGAAAAAAGTTCCCAGCTTGTTGTTTACAATATTCAGTCCTGCAATATGTGAAAGACCCTGGCGATTACCAATAATTTCACGTGCAGGTTTAATGACATCGTTGAATTTGGTATATACCCCGGTAATGAATGCATCTGCTTGTCCGTCTTCTACCATGCTCATGCCAAAATAATTCCTGTCGAACATTTTCTCGTAAGCCTCGCTATAGGTCATTCCTTCGCGCTGGCGTTTCTGAGTCAACAAATTCGCAAAGTGCTTGCGACGTGCATCCTCATGATCATGACGCATGTTGATGATTTCAACACCAGCAAGGTCGATACAGTTTTCAGCAATCCTGCTGGTAATAACCTCCTCATCGCCCAGGAGTATGGGTATGCAAATGCCTTCGTCGCGGGCTACTTGCGCAGCTTTTAGCATATTGACATGGTTTGCTTCTGCAAAAACAACCCGCTTGGGGTTTTCTTTTGCTTTTTCAGTCAAAGCGCGAATGAGTTCATTGTCGTTGCCCATTCGCTGACGGAGTTCATCTTTATAAGCATCCCAATCGGTAATTGTTTTGCGGGCGACTCCGCTTTCAATTGCGGCTTTGGCAACCGCAGGTGCAACAGTTATTAACAGGCGTGGATCGAGAGGTTTTGAAATAATATATTCCTTCCCAAAACTAATGTTCGTTGTGTTATATGCCGCTGTTACTACTTCGGGAACCGGTTCTTTGGCAAGTTTAGCTATGGCATGAGTTGCAGCAACCTTCATCTCTTCGTTAATGCATGTTGCCCTAACATCGAGAGCACCCCTGAAGATATAAGGGAAACCCAGTACATTGTTAACCTGGTTTGGATGGTCACTTCGTCCCGTTGCAAAAATAATATCAGAGCGCGAATTCATTGCATTGCTGTATGAAATTTCCGGATTTGGATTTGCCAGAGCAAATACTATCGGATTGGGTGCCATATCCTGTATCATTTCCTGAGTAAGAATACCAGCGACAGAAAGACCAAGAAAAACATCTGCCCCTATAATAGCTTCGGCAAGAGTGGTGATGTTACGTGAAGTTGCAAACGGACGCTTATATGCATTAAGATCAGACCGCCGTGTGGATATAACGCCTTTGCTGTCAACCATAACAATATTCTCCGGCTTCACTCCCAAATGGATGTATAGCTTTGCACACGATGATGCAGCTGCACCCGCTCCATTTACGACTATTTGAGCTTTTTCAATTTTTTTCCCAACAAGTTCCAGGGCATTTAAAAGCGCAGCACCCGATATAATGGCTGTTCCATGCTGGTCGTCATGCATTAACGGAATATCGAGCAACTCTTTAAGTCGATCTTCAATTTCAAAACATTCGGGGGCTTTTATATCTTCAAGATTTATGCCACCAAAAGTTGGTGAAATAGCTTTTACCACCTGGATAAATTTCTCAGGGTCTTTTTCATCGATTTCAATATCGAAAACATCGATGTCGGCAAATATTTTAAATAAGAGGCCCTTCCCTTCCATTACAGGTTTTCCGGCCAGGGCTCCTATATCCCCTAAGCCCAGAACTGCAGTTCCGTTTGAGATTACAGCCACCAGATTTCCTTTGGTGGTATATTTATACACATCCTGCGGATCCTTTTCAATTTTTAGACAGGGTTCGGCTACACCTGGAGAGTATGCCAGTGCTAAATCGCGCTGGGTAGTATGCGGTTTGGTTGGGACTACCTGGATTTTCCCGGGTCGTCCTCCTGAATGATAAGAAAGTGCGTCCGACTTGATTGTGGAATTCATATTTGTTTTTTAAGATGAATAGCCTGAATTCTAACTGATTGTGCTTTAAAAGTTATTCATTAACGCGTTTGAATTAAATTAATACAACAATGAATCATGGCATTTGTTTTTTCATTTGTGTATCTGTGAACCGTGATCTGTGATCTGTTGAAAAGCGGGTGTTAGGTGTTAGGTGTTAGTTTGCTGGAATATTTCTTAGCCAACGCCAAAAAGCTAATATCCAACAACTATCATTTCAAAACAATCTCCAAACCTTTCCCCCTCTGAGGGGGAAATACAAAGGGGGTCTATACAGTCAGCCGTCAGCAGTCAATAGTGATCAATGATCAGTTGAAGAACGGGTATTGGGAGTTGGGAATTGGGTAATATTGCGTTAGTCTTGAATTTGAAAGTGTCAATCAGGTGCTGTAATGCCCGCTAACTCGCTTATAGATGCATAGAACTGAGCCTATCTGTACTTTTTGGCTGGATTTGTGTTGTTCCATGATTTTTTTATTGCAAACTATACTTATATCATGCCTTCTCATAACGGGCTGAACCTTAATCCAAACTTAAGCAATAAATCCAAAGTTTCAAATTAATCAAATGGCCATTTTACTTATTGGTGTTATAATCACCCGATTGGGTTACGAAATCGGACATATTGTAATTTGTTTGCAGCGCTTTATTTTTTTATCTTTATGGTTACCCACTTTTTATCCTTCATAAAGTTTATAAATCCCTTCCTTCCTTTTTCCTTTATCATCTCTATACCTTTTCTACGATTTGTCCGGGTTATAAATTGTCCAAACCGAATCATAAACGGATTATAATCCTTACAATCTCTTACGGAATCATGCTTTTTGCAATCTGCGCAACTTGAATATCCATTTTCAAGACAACATGGCCTTACTTTACATGCATTATATCCAACAGCACAATCGGGAGTATTTCCTTTACATCCTTTACATTGTCCTTTTAAAAACTTTGGACAGGCACCACAGTAAAATCCACAATACGATATCAGGTTTTCTTCTGCAACGGTTTGTTTTGCTGTTTGCATTTAATTATTTATCAGCCATTATTTCAACATACATTCCCGGATATATTTAACCGGCGAACTGCCATAACTTAAAAACTTTTCGTGAAAGCCTTTCAGACTATAATTAGTATCCATTTTCTTTTTATAATCTTCCCTGAGTGCTTTAATTGCTAAGGAACCAACATAATATGAACACAGTTGTACCTGAGAAATGGTTGCCCTGTTATATTTTTCTTCTGCCTGGGCCTCGGTTTGGAAACACTCATTGATTAAAATGTGGGTAATGTCTTCTTTAGATTTATTTAGACATTGAATATCAAAATCTATAATAACGTTAGCCAATTCACGAAGCTTCAATTTGTCAAATATCAGCTCCATTTCCGGTGTATGATTACCCCAACCGTTTTCAACCATCATCTCTTCTGCATAACAAGCCCAACCTTCTATCATGGCTCCATTTTGAAAAACAGATCTTACAATGTCAGGAGATTTTTTACTGTTATAAATTCCCTGGAGGCAATGGCCGGGCATTGCCTCATGAATAGCAAGTATCTGTGAACTATAATCATTATATTCTCTCAGTGTACTTTCTGCCTTTTGCGGATCGTAAAGCGTCAGATCATCGATATTAAAATAGGTTGTCGCCTGTTTTTGGTATGGTGGTGTAAATTCAGCATTTGCCAAAGCAAAACCTCGTGCATATTCAGGCATCAATCGTACTTTGATAGGAGGATTGGCAGTGTCAAAATCAAATAAGTTTTTCTCCAGGATAAATTTCTTCATCAAGTTTACCTGATTAGTGAGATAATTAAAAAACATGTTGGGCTGAACATGTTGCAATTGTATTTTATCCAGCACCCGTTGTATCAATTGCATCGTATCTTTTGGTTTGTCCAGATTTTTATAATATTTAACCCATACACTATCAGCAATCCTGTACATCTTTCCGGAATAAAGTTTTTTATCGGCAATTGCCTTTTCATACACTTGTTCAGGGGTGAAATCAGTAACCAAATCATAGTTGAATTTTTGTGAATACAGTTCTTTTCCTATTCTGAAATCACGATATTCAAAATCTTTGGTGGCAATTATTGCCTTTAAAGCCGCTACATAGGAATTTATTGCCTTGATAGTTTTTACAATATTTTGTTGTAAATCTTTTTTCTCGGTATCGGTTAAATGGGATGTATTTATTGAATCGGTCAACGCTTTTCCAAAAACAGAAAGACCACCCAGGTTTTGACTGATAGCCAGTACAATATGTTCTTTTGTGGGTTTGTGTAGCATTTTGAAGGCTGCACTATAAAATTCATCAGCATGTTCCAGATGTCTTGTGAGAATTTTAAGTCTTTCGTCCAGTGGAGCATAAGGTTGATTAATGATATAGTCGCATTCGGAGGCTATATTATAAATAGAAGCATCCCATTCCTGCACCTTAAAAACAGCCAAATACCAAATGTCACTTTCCAACTGGTTTTTAATAATTTTGAAACTTATCTGATTGTTGGTGTTAAGTTTGTTTATGTCTATTTTATTCAGAGAGTCAATCCATTGTTTTGAGAAAGTGATATCTTCAGAAAAAGCTGCACTGTCGGGTATTATAAGATTGTCGTAATATTTACCATAACCTACGGCGATAGACATGGATGGAGAATCCTTCCAATAAGCATCTAAAAATACAGTCTCGAAATCCGAGAATATTTTGTCGGTATTGTTGTTGCTATTTTGTTTTTTAGAATTACAACTTAACGTTGCAAGTGCAAGCACCATAACGATTTTAATAGAAAGACTTCTCATTTGATTTTTGATTTAGTTATTTCAAAGCTATAAAATTAATTCTGAGCCGCAAACTTATCTTTCAGGGTCCGGATTGTTGCGCACCAGATTGACTATGCACCCGATTAATGTTTTGACGTGGTGCGCATGATTGTTTGAATTCTTTTTCCAGGGGCGTTGCCCCTGACTACTCATATTTCGCCCCGCCATGGCGGGGCTTTTCTGTATGCCTTCTGCGAGTTTAAATGATCAACAATATGACAATCCGGTGGTTTATATTGAGGGTTGCCAGGTTTTTGCTATTGGACATTGGCAAGGAAATATAAATATGCAATTACAATACTATTATTTTCTTCCGATATACAGAATTTTCTATTTCCAGAAGTAAAATAAATATTCCCGTTTGGTGTTCACCCAAATTCAAATCTATTTGATTGTCTTTTAAAACAAATGATTTATTCAAAATTAATCTTCCTTTTATATCAAGTACCTTAAGATGAATATCAGCATTCGATGCTACATCTTTTAATATTACTTTCATTGATCCATCATTCGGATTGGGATACACATCCAACGCATTATTAGCCTCGTTAATTTTATTTTCGGAATAAGGTATTTTAATAAATACTTTCGCACTATTCGTTATAACATCAGGTGCATAATCGTAACAGAGATAAGCTGTATTCTTTATTGTATCCGACATTGTCAGATCTTTTGAAAGTGGCACAGAATACTCAATAAATCCGTAATTGTTAATGTTATTATAACTTTGTGTGAGATTTATATTTTTAAATAAAAATGAAATCACATTGTTATTAATGAAATATACATAGTTGTGGGAAGATCCCAATATCTCTAATTTATTCAGATCCAGAGAAGAACTTAAGGTATCTGTTATTGTAAGATTAAAAACAGTATCATTGCCCGTATTTTTAAATTCTATCAAAAATCGGATGGTATCAATTTTTTCATTAATAAATCGCTCCTCTTTAAACATTGACGGGAATGCGCTTTTATGGTTTTCTTCCTTTGCACTGACAACCTCCTGTTGGAGTATAAAATTATTATTATCTGGCGTATTGTCAATGTCCAGTGGTTCTGCAACCAAAATATTCATAACTGTATCGCCTGGAATGGATCCAGATGAAGACAATGTTAATTTTATCCGGGTTGTAAACGATGTGGAAGGAGTTAACGAATCTAATGTCCACTTTACATAGTTAGGCTGTATGATATCGGGAACGATGCCTGATGATTCAAAGGTAAATTTATCATCGAAATAAAAAGAGATAACAGGATTTTGAACTGTGCGTGCGCCTATATTATTTACATGAATTATATAGTCTGTCAGGGAACCTGGGACGGGTGCGGAGCCTGACAGGTATGATTTCAGGTCGTAAATACTGTCCACCGATGAAAAACCGAAATTATTGTTTTCAAGCGTCTGAAATGACTGAGTGAAATGAATACTATAGAAATCAGGTGCTAAGGGAACTGTTTGATTGGAATGTTCAGGAATATTTGCCATTATTTGAAATGAATCCATTTCCAGTATTGTCATTTTATAATTGCCCAGACTGTCTGTCAGACAATTATATTTGTTGTCTGCAGTTCTGACCAGTACATTCGGTATGCCAGGTTCATTGCCTTCATAACTTCCGTTGCTGTTTAAATCGTTAAATACTTTCCCGGTAACAAAGTAATTGTCAATATTTCCAATCGAGTCAGTTTTAAGTATAAATATTTTGCCATCATTTATATGATCCTCCTGAAAATAAGTACCCAATATGATATATCCTTTATCATCAGCGGATTTAATTGATCCTCCGGTAATATTGGCGCTTCGGTCTCTGTATGATTTTCCAAGTATTTGATCTCCTGCAGAATTTATAGTTACCATTTCAACCTGCTCATCATTCGAGACAAAATCGTAGGTCGGATCTGAACATCCGACTAGAATGAATGTACTGTCATTGATAGTCAACATATCATTCAGGTCCCCGTAAAAACCGGTGGGAAAATTCTTCTGCCACTCCAGATTACCGGTGCTGTCGTAGCAGGAATATTCATGATACACGCTTAGAAGTATCTTATCTTTTGGGGTAATCAATAAATTAGTCGAATATTCCAGTGTATTTAATGGTTTTATCCAGAGGGGTTCACCACCAGGGTTTATTTTAACAAAATACAATTTTCCACCTTCTGTTGAATTACTAATTACTGCCATAATGTTATTATCTGAAAATATTCCGATTTCCTCACCGTATTCACGATCGGCGGTACCATAAATTGTCTCCCAGAGTTGATGACCTTCAAAATCAATCTTTCCCACAACAATATCACTTCCAGTTAAGGTTAATTTATGACCAAAATAAACATAGGAACTGTCATTTGATTCGATGACTTTGATCAGGTCGTAGTTTTGTTTTAAATTCGTTTCCCAAATACTGTCTCCATTGCCGTTGATCTTTACAATTTTAGAGGAAGTTGTTTTTGTAGTAAGAATAAAAATGAAATTGCTATCGCGTGTAGCAATTAATGATCTGCTCAAAAAGTGATGAAATCTTTTTTCCCAGGTGGGCTCACCCTTTTTATCGATCTTCATCAAAAAACAAGTATACGAACTCATTGGATTGATATCCCCGCAAATAAGGTAATTGCCATCAAATGTGTTAACAATGTTGCGGGGAATTCTGTTGGTAGTATAGTCGTATGTTCTGTAGAAAGTTTGTTGGGCAGCCAAATCAATTAATGCCAATAAGCATACCAGCAATGTAAAAATGTACCTTTTCATATCTCTAACGTATAGCATAATCCTTTCCAATATAAGAAAATTAAATAAATTATCAAGACCAAATCTGTAAATAAGCAGTTGTAATGCATGCGAGCGGAGACACATCGGCATTTTATTTTTAGAGCCCGAGGCGTTGCCCTTGCTATGGATATTTCAGTTTGTCGTTTTCTACCGGCTAAGACCCCCTTTGTATTTCCCCCTTAAGGGGGAAAGCTTTGGAGATTGTTGAAAATTTAATCATTTGATTATTGTTAAGAAAACCTTACATTGTGTTGATTTGATTGACATTAAAAATAAAATAATGGAAACTAACCAGGAAAAAAATGAAAGCGTTGGCATTGGGAATAGGAAAATATACCGGCCGACAGCAATCACAGTAATCTGTATCATCGGTTTTATAGGCTCGGCAGTTTCCCTTCCGATGCTATTTACAAATGCCGTTAAACAAATTGGGAGCTGGTATCCTCCATATATGGGGATCACAGTTATCATGGGTCTTATCTGTATGATCGGACTTTGGAAAATGAAATCATGGGCAATTTATGCTTACATTCTGTTGTTCGGAATCAATCAAATTGTTTTCATTTCCATGGGTGTTTGGAATATAGCATCAATCATTATCCCCGGCATTGTCATTGGAATTGCGTTGTATCATTTAAAGAGAATGGATGCCAATGCATATATCCCTGTGAAAAAGGAAGAAAAACCCGCGGTGACATTTAAAACACCTGCGAAAAAAACAACCACAACAGACAAGACAGATAATTATGCAATGCAACAATTAATTGCTATTTCACGAAATACCGGATTGGATTTGAAAGTGAGGGCAGAAGCGGTTCAAGTTATTTATAGTATGCGAAAAGATTCTGCTATAGCAAATGATTATATCGAGCAGATAAGAAAGAATTCAGACGATATTTTCTTCCCTGCTGTTGAATTGATGGTGGCGATGGGAGTATAATGAATTCTTTGGATCATAAACATTGACTCAATTCGATCCATTCATAGTGATAATTAAAGTAACCCGATAGATTTCATTGTTTTCTGTGCAGGTCAAATGATAATTTCCAGGGTAAAACAAATCAAGGATCTGGGTTACATTTTCCAGTCCGGTGTTTGAGCTTGTCATCGATTTATTCAAACGGACCTTGTTTTCCGTATGGAAAGTTAGTTTTGTGCTATCCACTTGAAGATGAATCCAAATAGGAAATAAAGGATCGTTAAAAAAGCCATGTTTAAAAGCATTTTCGACAAAAGTAATTAGTATACGAGGCAATATTAATTTATCTTTAATTTCACCCTCGAAATGAAAATTCGCAAAAACTTTAGCACTTAGAAGTTTTTGTAACTTGATGAAGTTTTCAATATAAACAATTTCATTGATTAGAGAAACTTTTTCTTCCGGCTTGGTTTGTATGGTATATCGAAGCATATCGGAAAAAAGATCAATTGATTCAGCAACTTCGGGCATGATATTGTATGTTTTACTATAACAATAACTTAAAAAGTTAAAAGTTATATGTGAATTGAACTGGTTCTTTAGAAAATTAAGCTCTTTTATCAATAATAATTTTTCTTTTTCGGATTGTTGTTTTAGTTTAAAAATACCATAACGACTGAAAAAGGCTGACGCGGCAGCAGCACCTACTATAGTAAAAAAGGAAATCTCATACATTAAGAAAAAATCTATAGTATAGTCTTGAAAGGATGTGTGGCCACCAAAAAAAGGTATTATTTTGAAATAGACAAAATACATACTTGTCCAAAAACTTAGCAGACACACAATGATACTCATTATTAAATAGTATCGATTTGATAACCAATATTTTGGGAAAATAAATAAACTTATGATGTAAAATACAAAAACATAGTTCAAATTTATTAATGCACTTCCAATTATTTTAACTGTCCATGGTCCAGGTAAAGAATCAATTATATTAAAATAAGTGATAATAATAAGCCAAATCAAAAAATGTCTTTTTGCTTGTTTCTGGTTTAATTTTGCAAGGGATTTCATTGATAATATTTTATCAATTAATTAAATATTTAAAAATAGAGTTAAAATTTGCATTTTCTTTCATTGACCTTTTTAAAAAAAAAGTAATTATATTAAATTGAATATTTCAAGTACCAACCATTTATTTTAAGGTATCAAATATATTTTTGACATTATAAGAACATAATTTATATAATATTAATTAATTAATAACTTATATTTTTGTCTAAAACTAAACTTTACTATTATGAAAAAAAACATGAATGCGACAGGTAATGATCATCTAAAAATTTTAGGAATTGTCGAGTTAATAAAAATTAGAGGTGGAGAGCAATATCAACAATCTCCAAAACCTTTTACTCCAACAAAACCAAAATAAAAATTTTGATGAACACACGACCTATACAGTTTCCCTAATATTGAAAAATTAGTAGAACAACCAAATGAATTATAAGAGTTTAAAAGCAAAATTATACTGCTAAAGTCACTTATAAAATCAAATTATGTTAACACTAGCGTTGCGTCGTTCTTAAAATTTAAACAAATTAGATACTTATATTTTACAATAAATTGATAATCAATATTATGAAAATGTCATTTAACACTAATAATCAAAATAAATTTTCAAATCGTCGCTGGATATTTATCTCGCATAATCCGTCATTTGTAAAGGTTTTGGCGCTTTTGTAAATTTAATGACGCAACGCTAGTGTTATGTTAATTAAAAATTAATATTACAACTTAGATTAAAAGAATAGAAATTCATTTAAATAAATATTATTTGCTAGGTTATGAAAGATTATTTATTACTGTTGTTCATGCTAATTTCACTGTATCAAAAAAATTATTCACAGGATATTTCCAATGTTAATTATTGGGAATATCCTGGTATTATTTCAGATACTGCTGTTGATTTCTACTATGGCCAAAAAGTAATTGACCCTTACCGTTCATTAGAAGATAATGAAACTTTAAATTTTATTAAATGGATGAAATCACAGAATGAATTATATGATACGATAATCCATAATATATCGGGACTCGTTACTTTAAAAAGTGAAATCAGCGAAATCAGAAAAAAACAAAGAACATGGGCAAGTTACCCAAGAGTTAGCAAAAACCGAGTTTTCTATCCTTTTGGATATATGAACGACAGTAATATTGAAAGAATGGTCTATATAGATAGTTTAAATAAAAGTCCTGTAGAAATTTTTAACACCCAAAGTTTAAATAAAAAGGATTCTTGCATCTATAATTTCAATTATTATGAACCATCATTTGACGGAAAATATATTGCCTTAGGAATCTCGTCCAATGGTAGTGAAAAGGCAAACATATTCATTATAGATGTTGATAAGAAACAAGCTTTGTCTGAAATACTTGAACATTCAATGGCAGGTAATATTCAATGGTTGCCTAACGATTCAGGTTTTTTTTATATTCAGGACAAAGAATTAAAGACGGAAGAGGATAAAAAAACACCATTTGAAGATTCAAAAGTTAGATTTCATATACTAGGAACCAATCCCCAAAAAGATAAAGAAATATTTTCTAGGTTATTAAACAAAAACATAGTTATAAAGAAGGATGATGGGAATTGTATTTTTACCTTTTCTTCCTCAGATTTGGTTTTAATGAACATCTCATCCGGACTGTATTCATCGATTTATTATTCCAATCTTGCAGGTATACAAAACAAACCTGCCGAAAGTATTGTATGGAATAAAATTTGTGATGTTGATGAAAAAATAACCGGTAATGTCTTACTCGGCAATAAGTTTTTTGGAATGTCTTTTAACCAAAACCCAAACGGAAAATTGATATTAAAGAATCTACCTGATACTAATTCAACAGTGATCTATGATGCACAGAATTCGTCATTGGACGATATGGTATTGACAAGTAATGCGTTGTTCCTTACTACGATTGAAAATGGTCTAAACAAATTAATTAAGGTAAACCCTGAAAATTTATCTATTGAAAATATAGAACTTCCATTTCTGGGTGGACTATTCCTTAGACCTTCGTTCGGTATCGTTTCCTTTTATCAACCTTCAGCCAACTTATGGTTCTCCTCAACGGGATATAATCATCAGTGGGGGGAATATACATGTGATAACAAAAATAAGGTTTTGCGGACCGATATTTTTCCGGAATACCAGTTTATGAATTCTCCTTTGGAATTAGTAGTGGAAGAAAAAGAAGTTTGCTCACATGACGGAGTAATGGTCCCACTGTCAATAATTTACGTGAAAGGGATTAAGTTTGATGGAGCTAATCCTACAATTGTCGAAGCATATGGTGCTTATGGGGTATCAATTAAACCAGCCTTTAATAGGGATTTGTTGTTATGGTTTAAACACGGCGGAATTTATGCTATTGCTCATGTTCGTGGTGGTGGTGAGAAAGGAGATAATTGGTATAAGGGTGGACTTAGATCCACTAAATCAAACAGTTGGAAAGATTTAATAGCATGCTCAGAATACCTCATTAAGAATAAGTATACGACCTCTCGTAAATTGGCAGTTTCGGGCTATAGTGCCGGAGGAATTGTAATTGGCAGGGCTATTACTGAAAGACCTGAACTATTTAAAGCGGCTGTTATCTATGTTGGTGTTCTTAATACAGTTCGTTTTGAGAATTCATTCAATAATGTTTGTACTTCAGAATTTGGCACTGCGAAAGATTCAATTGATTTTCGATACTTATATGATATGGATACTTATTTGCATATTAAAAAAGGTGTAAAGTATCCTTCTATCTTATTTACTGCCAGTATGAATGATTCAAGGGTTGCGGTTTGGCAACCGGCTAAAGCAGTTGCTAAATTTCAGGAAGTCTGTACCGGCGATAATTTGATATTATTTCGTATAGAAGATAAGGGGCACTTTGATTATCCAGCTGATGAAGATGTATATTCTTTCTTATTCTGGCAATTAGGAGATCCGGATTTTAAATTAAAATTATCTAGTAATTATTATCAATCAGCTGAAAAGTAGTATCATTGTATTTGATTCCAAATTAAATTAGTATTTTTTTTATTCTTTTAGAATTTAATTCATTCTGGAATAAAATATTAATGAAAAACCAAATTGTTTAATATTAACACATTGAATCTATTTCCCCAAATATACCGTTATCTTCACTAATCCTATTTGAAAATGTATACTTGTATTGTTATTGACGACCAACCGGAAGCAGTTGAATTATTGAAAGACCATATAGGAAACACACCTATGCTTTCATTAAAAGTTGCGACCAGCGATCCCATAGAGGCAATGGCCATTCTTAATAAAGAACATATTGATATTGTTTTTCTGGATGTGCAGATGCCTGATATTTCCGGCATTGAAATCGTCGAAAATCTCATCGCCAAATGGGGTAGTCATATACCCCGTATTGTCTTTACCACAGGCTATAGCGATTATGCGTTGCCGGGTTACGAATATGGTGTGGCCGATTATCTGTTAAAGCCTGTAAGTTATGAAAGGTTCAGAAAAGCTGCTGACAGAATAGTACTGAATTTGGATACGCATAGGGGACAACCGGTAAACGACGGATTCACATTTGCCGAAGTGGATGGTAAAAAAATTAAAATCAATTTTGACGATATTATTTACATCGAAGGCGCCCGGAATTACATTATCGTTGCTACCGTAAAACAAAAATTAATAACCTACAAATCTATGGGCTCCATGCAGGAGATTTTACCGTTAGCCCGGTTTATGAGAGTCCATAAATCATACATTGTCGCCATTGATAAAATCCAGGCCCTCCGCGGCAATGAAATTTGCCTGCAGGTGAAGGAAGATGGCAAATACATCCCCATTGGCATTACATTTAAAGAAAAGGTGCTGAAGCAGCTGAGGATAATTTGAAGAAAGGCTGTTAGGCTATAGGCTGAAGGCTGTTAGCGCTATTGCGGATTGAATTCTTCCTTCAGCCTAAACTCCCCCCTGCTCGGCGTAGACTGCGTCTACGCCGCACTTAATGGTTAGTTTTAACTAATATTTTGATATTTTCGGATCAACGAAATTCTGCTGAAATCGATTCGATTTTGGAGATGAAATTATTAAGTTTACCGGCACGGTTGGGTAACTTGTAAGAATCATGTTAGTCTGGAGACTAACTTTTAGATAAAGCGTAGATGCAATCTACGCTTAGCAAAGGGGTCATATACAGTTTACAGATCACAACCTAAAATATGTAACAAATTTCGAATGCGCTCCAGGGGGTTAATAACATTTTGGAAACTAATGAATTGATTTGGACATTAAAAAAATCTTCTTATTTTTCACAAAACAAGACGAAAAATCAATCCGAAAATGGATTTCTAAAATATCAGTACCAGAAATTGAAATCGAAAATCGGATCGAAATAATGTCATAAAAATGCACGAAAAGTCTAAATTTAGGTTTCAAGATTTAATTAAAATACATTTATTCGCAGACTGACGTTGTATGCCATACAAGATGAAGCAATAAGCATTATGTGCCCGCTGTTTACAAAATAATTCAAAATGAAAACAAAAGAAATTATTCTTTACGGTATAATTTTAGGATTGGTTGTTAACTTAATTGCTAATCAAATTTTTAAATTTTTACCAGATGTAAAACATGTAGATATTATTTTTACAATAGTATTGATAATAATTTGTGAACAGGATTGGGAAGCGTTGCCTGTTTTATTATTTTAATATTAATTATCTTTACTTTAGTTAGTAGTCTGCTGAACTTGCGTGCATTGTGAGTAGCAATTTGTAATACATTTGATAATGTATCAAACAAAAATAATAGTACTTGTAATTGGCCTGTTTTTAAGTCTTCAGGAGGCTTCCTCACAATCATTTCAATATTTTCGCGATAGTAAGAATCCAGAATATTACGAATATAGCTGGATGGAACTTACTTCCCCCAGCGAACTTGATAGGAAAGGATTTGATTTAAATAAATTTCCGGTAGATACCATTTTATCTCCTCACCAAGGTTTGAATTGTTTAAGTTTACATTGGAAATCGACCAGTACTGGAAATTGGTTTGCAATTGCAGCAGGTGAAAACTGGATTCCGAAAAATATTAGCAACTGTGATACTCTTTTATTCTGGGTTAATTCTGTAGAAGCCATAATATCACAAAATCTTCCGTCAGTTTTCTTTGAAGATACACTCAACCAAAAATCCTCGTTTATTAACCTTGGATTGTATTGTGGGGATCTGCAAAGCAACAACTGGACTAAAATTGAAATTCCTATGGATTCTTTCTTTTCTGCCGTGAAACAAATTGACTGGACAGTGATAAAAACCATTGGATTTACACAAAATCTGGCAGATGATCAATATCATACATTATTAATTGATGATATGCGTGTATTCAAAGGCAGTAGCATCACAACTCCGCTAAGTAAGCCTACCGGACTCGAAGTAAAAGGATACGACAGTCATGCGAGGCTCACATGGACAGCAAATAGCGAACTAAACCAAAATGGATATGAAATATATCTTTCCGTTGATGGCGGAAATACTTATGAGATCAGGGGGGTGGCAGATAGTGGAACAACTGTTTTTAATGATTTTGTAGGGAAGAAAGGAACAAATCTCAACTTGAAATATAAAATTACTGCTTTGAATGAATCCAATATACCTTCGTCATTTTCAGATGTTGCAGATGCGACAACACATAACTTCACCGATGATGAATTACTTACTATGGTTCAGGAAGCTACTTTCAGGTACTTCTGGAATTATAGCCATCCCGATTGCGGAATAGCACGTGAAAGAAATACCTCGGGAGATATTGTTACCATAGGTGGCTCGGGATTCGGGGTAATGGCTCTTATGGTAGGTATTGAACGAGGCTTTATCACTCGAACCCAGGGAGCTGAAAGAATGTTGAAAATTGTGAATTTTCTAAAAACTGCCGATAGGTTTCACGGTGCCTGGCCACACTGGATGAATGGCAAATCTGGCAAAACCATTCCTTTTACCCCACCGAAAGACAATGGTGGCGACCTACTGGAAACAGCGCTGATGATGCAGGGTTTGCTGGCTGCCCGCCAATATTTCAATAATTCAGACTCAACAGAAGAAAAAATCGTGAGTACTATCACTAATCTATGGGAAACTATAGAATGGGACTGGTTTCGAAATAACAATGGTCCTGTATTATTCTGGCACTGGTCGCCCGATTATGACTGGCAAATGAATATGCCTATCAGGGGATGGAATGAATGCATGATCGTATACCTTCTGGCCATAGCCTCTCCAACTCATGGTGTGCCCGCAAGTTTATGGACGTCGGGATGGACAAACAGTTCAAATTACGTAAACGGGAAAACCTATTATGATTACAAAATTGATGTAGGCTGGGATTATGGAGGCCCATTGTTTTTTACACAGTTTTCATTTACTGGATTTGATCCGCGCAACATCACGGACTCTTATACAAATTATTATGAGAACAATAAGAATATAACCCTTGTAAACCGCGCCTATTGTGTTCAAAATCCGAAAAAATTTGAAGGTTATTCCGAAAGCTGTTGGGGATTATCGGCAAGCGACGATCCGATTATTTTTTACCTTGCACACGAGCCAAATAATTCTAACGATAACGGGACTATAACGCCAACAGCCGCAATGTCTGCTATCATTTATACACCGGAATATTCAATCGATGCACTCAAATATTTTTATCGCAATCTTGGCAACAGAATATGGGACGAATGTGGTTTCTACGATGCCTTTAACCAGCAGCTCCATTGGTACGCAACTTCTTACCTGGCAGTTGATGAAGGGCCTATCATAGCAATGATTGAAAATTATCGCACAGGCCTGATCTGGAAAAACTTTATGCAAAATTCAGAAATTAAAACGGCGCTGGATGCAATTGGTTTTGTTCCTACAGATCTAAGAAATATCTCTGGGTCATATGACGCAAAGCTTTCCATCATGCCAAACCCGTTGAATACAACCGGAACGATTATGTTTTATGCTCCTGAGACACAGAATATTTCATTAGTTCTTTATAATATAACGGGACAGAAAATTGAAACCGTGATAAATAAACAAATGTTTAACAAAGGCCCGCAAACTTTGAACTTCAATGCCTCATCTCTTTCCAGCGGAGTATATATGATAATGCTCACAGGTAATAACATAAATACTATTCAGAAATTAATAATTGAGCATTAAATAAAAGAAAAGATATTGCCAGAAGTTACTTTATAGAATAGATTTTCATTAGGCTATTTTATTTAATACTAAACTTAAATTCAGGTTGGGCATAGTTTAGAGCAGTAGAACCAAGAACTTTTGAAATATTAGCTTATTCGCAATAGATTATGAGTTTATTTAGTTCGGTTACTATTAACATTTCATCTTCAAAAAGTCCCACAACGACCAATATGAATTTCATCAAACCTAACAAATAGTAAAACATTTGCTTTTGATTATTAAAAATCATATTTTGCAAATTGAATATTCATATATAAATAAAGGTATTACTATTAATATAAATTGTCAGGCCGATTGATAAATTTTAAATTACTCGAAAATGAAAAGAAATTTACTGATTGCAGTTTTCTTAGTTGGAACCTTATATAATAAGGCTCAAACAATAACTGATATTGAAGGCAACATTTATAACACAGTGACCATTGGTGAACAAATTTGGTTGGTTGAGAATCTGAAAACTACAAAATTTAATAATGGAGCAACCATACCAACGTTAAAAGATAATGATGCTTGGGCAAATTCTACTACACCAGAATATTGTTGGTATAATAATGATTCATTGTCATATAATAAGAATTATGGGGCTTTATATAATTGGTATGCTGTAAACACAGATAATCTATGCCCAACGGGATGGCATGTGCCTTCAGATTCTGAATGGACAATACTTACTAACTATTTAGGCGGTGATAGTATTGCTGGTGGTAAACTAAAAGCGGTTGACCCCGTCCTTTGGAAAAGTCCGAATATTGGAGCCACAAATGAGACCGGGTTTACAGCTCTACCCGCCGGAGACCGTGTAGCCAGTCATGGATGTGCCAACATAAGTTCTGAAGGTGAGTGGTGGAGTTCGTCGATAGTTGATACAAACTTTATTTGGATAAGATACGTAGATAACTACGACAAAAATGTGTACAGAAACTCTCATAGTATGAATTTTGGTCATTCTGTTCGTTGTTTGAGTTATACAGTGCCATCAAGTATTGCAAATGCTGAAATTAATAAAATTACCTTTTATCCAAATCCTTCAAGTGGGCAACTTTATTTAAAAAATACTACTTCTTCAAATTCTTCTATAGTGATTTTAAATTTACAAGGCGAAGAGATTCTTATTAAACAGAATATTTCAAATTTTATTGATATTTCAAATCTTAAAAATGGAATTTATATAGCTAAAATTATTGATTCTGGTAAAATAGTAATGACTAAAATAGTAAAAGAATAAAAGAATAAAAGAATAAAAATACTGGCGCTAACATCGGCCCACAGTTTGGGCTTTGTATAGTTTGCCTTAGCGGGACAATTGCAGTCACTATAAAGGTTAGTTTATTCCCTTACGGTTATGAGTTCACTTCGTTCAGTTGCAATTAATACATCTTAATCAAAAAGTCCCACAAAACGACCGGTTCTCTTTTTATTTCAAGTTTTATTTTTAAACAGGTTCAAAAAAAAGACACTTCAGTAAGATCATGGGATTGATTCAAATACAAAACACGATACTAATAAGTGTATTTCTAAAATTGTTTGTCATAATTTAAACTATTCATTTATAATAATATGAAGAGGAATATTTTCTTTTTAAGCTTGCTAGTTGCTTTTACATTACAAAATCAAGCTCAGACATTAACTGATATTGATGGTAATACATACAATTACATAACCATAGGTTCACAGATATGGATGTCCGAAAATTTGAAAGTTACTCATTACCGAAATGGAGACCCCCTGCTCGGCGTAGACTGCGTCTACGCCGCACTTAATGGTTAGTTTTTAACTAACATTTTGATATTTTCGGATCAACGAAATTCTGCTGAAATCGATTCGATTTTGGAGATGAAATTATTAAGTTTACCGGTACGGTTGGGTAACTTGTAAGAATCATGTTAGTCTGGAGACTAACTTTTAGATAAAGCGTAGATGCAATCTACGCTTAGCAAAGGGCGTCATATACCTCGTATTGTATTTACCCCTGCTCGGCGTAGACTGCGTCTACGCCGCACTTAATGGTTAGTTTTTAACTAACATTTTGATATTTTCGGATCAACGAAATTCTGCTGAAATCGATTCTATTTTGGAGATGAAATTATTAAGTTTACAGGCGCGGTTGGGTAACTTGTAAGAATCATGTTAGTCTGGAGACTAACTTTTAGATAAAGCGTAGATGCAATCTACGCTTAGCAAAGGGGTCATATACAGTTTACAGATCACAGCCTAAAATAAGTAACACATTATAAGACTTGTCCCACCATATCGGGATGCACTCCTGGATGGTAAGTAGTATTTAACAAATGATTAAAAACATTATGTTTTCTCCAAATTATCGAAATACATAAACACATAACATCAAAGATTAATGAAGTGATAAAAAGCATAATGAATCATTTGAAACTTTAAAAATATTCCTTAAGTTTGGGTTTATGCTATAACCGTTATAGGTGTGATAAAAAATATATTATATGCAATAAAAAAGGATAGATAGGTACAGTTTTTATGTATTTATAAACTAATTGTATGCCATACAAGATGAAGCAATGGGCATTATGTAACTGCTGTTTACAAAATTATTCAAAATGAAAACAAAAGAAATTATTCTTTACGGTATAATTTTAGGATTGGTTGTTAACTTAATTGCTAATCAAATTTTTAAATTTTTACCAGATGCAAAACATGTAGATTTTATTTTTACAATCGTATTGATAATAATTTGTGTGCTTCTCATAGTATTTAATAATTCAAAGTATGAAAAAATTGTAATTAAAGAATCTTCATTTAAAGTTGAGGAAGAATTAATTACAGGCTCAATATGGAGTATTCTTGCTCCTGATGGGCAAACATTTAAAGTAAAAGTGATAAAAAATAATTTAATAGAAATTTCTTTTCAATTGCCTCTTGGTACACTAGATATTGCTGTTGAAAGGATTAAAATTGTTTCAATGAAAGAAAAACTCATAAAAATGTTTTAATTATGGAAACCAATGATAAATGTACCAAGGAACTAAAGGAAACTTTTATTTTAAATTGCAAAAGTGGTGCAGCAGGGAACAATAAATTACCAGCTAACAGATTAGACGAATATTGTGAGTGTATGTACAATAAAATTAAAAGTATGTACAATGATCCAATTATAGCATTTAAAAATTTGACACAAGCAGATATTTTAAGAATTTCTGAAGAATGTTATAAGGATATTAATGAGAAATAGTATACGGCATAAAACACGCGTAACTATTGCACAACTATTTATTTCGATCAATGTTGAATTGAATTGTTAAATATTTATATTTTTCAATTTAAATTCAAATAGTGATACAAAATCGACATATCTTATGGATTAATAAAGTGATAAAAAGCATAATGAATCATTTGAAACTTTAAAAATATTCCTTAAGTTTGGGTCTATGCCATAACCGTTATGAGGAGTAATAAAATGAATTTATTTCGTAATAAAAAGTTAAAGAACCATACCTTTCCAGTCAAATTGGACAAAAATGTGTAGTTTTTATGAAGCTGTAAACGAGTTAGGCCACATAGTATGAAAACATACCGGATAATAATACTGATAATTTTATATAGCGTTTCCTTGAAAGGTCAAACGTCTAATAAATTACTGATTCTTAAAGATTCAATGAATAATGCTTTGATAGGTGCAACAATAATGTATTTTGATGACAAAAACAATGAGATAATTTCTAATCGATCTGATACAAATGGAAAACTACTTCTAAAAAAGGATTTCAAATATCTTTCCGTATGGTTAATCGGTTTTCAAAAGTCTTTTTATAATTCAAATGATTTACAAAAAGACACGAATATAATTATTGTTAAGTCAGTAAGATATGTTTGCCCCGATTTGATAATTAAAAAAGATGGTAAATTCATCATTGACTGTAGCTTATACATTGATAAATTTGCTGACAAAGAAATTTACTACGATGAAAATTGTCCTTATGATTCAATACAAGAAAATGACGGCAGGATACTAATTGAAATAGGTGATACTATTAGAAAGCAAATGGATTGTAAAATTGCTGTTCCAAAGTTTGGCGGATTTATTCACTATTATGATGGACTTGCGGATCAGATTTCTCAATTAAAGCAAGCAAATTGTTTTGATTCAGGATTAATCATTGTCAATTTTAGTGTTGACCGATTAGGGGTAATGAGAATTAATAATATCGAAGGAGTTAAAAGCGAATATCAAGAAATATTTAAAAATAAAATAAACGATTATTGGATACCTGCTAAAATGTGGGATAGACGGATGAAAACTGATTACAGAATGAAGATAAAAATGGAATAAACTACGTAGCCTGACACGCAAATATTCCATACCGGGTTAGTTGGTAATTTGTAAGTTAAGACTTATATTTAGGTGCTTAACGATTTGATAAGAAGTCGCTCCGAAAGTTCGGTAAGGCATATATGGCCGATGTTTTGGCCCAATTGTAAAAAATGAACTTTTTACATGAAAAAGAGATAGAAATTTGAATAAATATCAAAGACAATCTGACAAGTTATATTAGATAATTAATAGACATTAAAATATTACAACAAAATTTAAAATAAAAGGGAAAGTAATGGGTCTGGCATATTCTGATGAAAATAATAATAAAGATCAAGCCCAAAAATTAATGGATGAAGCTATAGAAGCATTCAAAATGGGCGATTCAATCGCAGCAATAAAGCATGTAAAAAAAGTAGTAGAACTTATTCCTAACAATGCTCAATATTGGTTCAGATATGGATTATTTTGTTTTAATATGGAACAGTATGATGAAGCTCTTAATTGTTATGACATATCTTTAAAAATTAATCCAAACTATGATAAAGTTTGGTATAATAAGGGACTCATTCTTTCAATTAGAAAACGTTACAAAGAAGCAATTGAATGTTACGATAAAACCCTACAGATCAATCCTGAAAAAATTGATGCTTTATATAATAAAGCCTGCAATTATAGAGACCTGGAAGATTTTAACGAAGCATTGCGTTTATTTGACAGTGTACTGGAAAAAGATGAAAATCATCATAGTGCTCTTTTAGGCAAAGCATTCACATTTGCAAAAACCGGAAATGAAATTGAAGCGTTAGTTTGTTATAAAAGATATACTGAACTTAATCCTGATAAAGCAAATGGATGGTATGAAAGAGGAGTATCTGAGCAAGCTTTGGAGAAGTTCACTGAAGCAAAAGATAGTTATTCACGTGCTCTCAAATTAAATCCGAAACTTGGATTTGCCTGGGCAAACAGGGCTGCAATACATTACAATGAAGGTGATTATAAAACTGCACTGGAATATTTCAAGGAAGCATTAAAATATGGTATTGAAAAGGCTTCACAAGGAGTCGCAGCCTGTAATGAAAGATTAGAAAAAGTACATTACCAACTTAGGAAAGTTGAAGAATTTAACATCGGTGATGTTATTGAGCAGTATTTTACAGTTTTTGACATTAAACAGGGAGGTATGGGCACTGTTTATCTATGCTATGATCAAACTCGAAGTGGTCCTGTAGCGCTTAAAACTTTTCACCAAAAATATTTATCTATAGTTAATTTTAGAAATCGTTTTATTAACGAAGGACAAATTTGGATGAGTCTGACAAAACACCCTAATATTCTTAAATGTTTTGGAGTTTTTGAAAGTCTAAACGGCAGACCCTATTTGATTTTAGAATATATTCGGGGGAAAGATAACATAGGCTCAAGTCTTCGCAATTTAATGGAGAAAGTGAAAATTGAATTTTATAAAAAAATTGATATAGCTATTCAAATTTGCAATGGGATGCAACATGCCAATAATTGTGTTCCTGGTTTTATCCATTGTGATCTCAAACCTGAAAATATATTAATTACAGATGAATATGTGGTCAAAGTTACTGATTTTGGAATAGCTATAGTATTAAAAGAAAAAGAGAACCATCATTCATATGGTGGAACTTTACTTTACATGTCTCCTGAACAAATTATATCTGATAATATATCAGTACAATCTGATATATATGCTATGGGTTGTATATTATATGAATTGTTTACAGGAATACATCCATTTCCATATTCGGATGAAAATAAAATAATGGCTTGTCATCTAAATTCTTCACCTGCACCAATGATGGGTAATATACCAATAGAGCTTAATTACCTCGTTCTAAAATGTCTTGAAAAAAATAAAAAAGATAGGCCGGATTCATTTGAAAGCATTAAAGATCAACTAATGAATATCTATAAAAAATATACCGGAATCATTTATAATGAAAAGGTCATCTTTGAATCTGAACTAGGTTATGAATTAGTGAACAAAGCAATAGCATTACATCGTTTAGGTAAATCTAATCAGGCATTGGACATACTCTCTGAGCTTATAAAACAGGAGAAGAATTCTAATTATTCATTTATCTATGGAAATATCCTTTTAGATTGTAGTAGATACAATGAAGCTTTACAAGCTTATAATAAATTTCTTGAAACTATTGATGGAAATGACATTGAATTAAAGATTGCTACTTTATCAAATAAGGCCAATTGTTTGGATTATCTGGGAAGAACCGAAGAAGCACTTCAAATATATGATATTGCATTGGAATTTGAACCGGAAAATTATGATGTTTGGTTAAATAAGGCAGTTACTTTAAATCGTGTTGGTCGCTATAGTGAAGCAGAGAAATTAATTGACACATATCTTAAGATTGAGAAATATGATTGTGACTTTCTTGGAGCTAAAGCAGACATTCTTTCAAAAACAAATAGATTGAACGAAGCGATTTCTTATTATGATCTTCTGTTAGAAATAAATCCTGTCGATAAAAGAGCATTAAATGAAAAAGGATGTGTTCTATTTAGTTTGAAAATCTGGGAAAAAGCTTGTGAATGTTTTGATCGATTGATAAGTATTGATAACTCTAATGCCCGTGCATGGTATAATATGGGAGTTTGTCACACAAATATGCAAAGTTATGAGAAAGCAGTATTTTGTTTTAATAAAACACTTCAAATAAATCCGGAATACCCAGATGTGGAAAATGAAAAACAATATGCACTTTCAAAAATTCATTTAAGAAAATAATTAATATTAAATTGAAGTAAAGATGTCCACTTTAAACATAATTTTATCAATTATCTCAGTTATATCATTTATAATTGGAGTTTGGTCCTTTATTAATTCACTACTTATTAAAAGCAGAGAAAAGTCAAATGTAGAAGTTTTAAAAAGTAAGCTGGAGGATCTTCATCAAGGCATCCATTCTGTTTTGCTAGCCACAAATGCAATAGTTCAGATACCAAAGAGCCGAACTGTAACCATTGAGGAGATTCAGGACCATGCCAGAGTTATTCGGGGGCAACTTATTATTTTATCTGATGGAGTTAAAAAGCAACGACGCACATTAGATGATTGGAAATTTGGAGATATTTTAAGAACTGCTGCTTTCGATGAGAATGAATTGCACATTGAAAAGGAAGAGTGAAGAAGAAGTTAATATCATTATTCTTTTAAGTTTTAATTTTTTAGTTATTGATTTTAATCTTACTTTCAATGCACTAGAATTTAACAACCGGGCACACCGCATATAGCCCAATGCCGAGCAGTAAGGATTCGAATGTTTGTCATGTTTTTTTGTAAATTGTACCCCTGCCTGCCCCTGCTCGGCGTAGACTGGGTCTACGCCGCACTTAATGGTTAGTTTTTAGCTAACATTTTGATATTTTCGGATCAACGAAATTCTGTTGAAATCGATTCGATTTTGGAGATGAAATTACTAAGTTTTCCGGCACGGTTGGGTAACTTGTAAGAATCATGTTAGTCTGGAGACTAACTTTTAGATAAAGCGTAGATGCAATCTACGCTTAGTAAAGGCTAACACCCAATACCCAACAGCCATCTTAAAATTTTGATCTGTTAGGCTATAGGCTGAAGGCTGTTAGCGCTATTGCGGATTGAATTCTTCCTTCAGCCTAAACTCCCTGAGGCTATTCACCTGCAATACCTGGTCAATAGTCAACAATTTCCGTGAAACAGTTTCCCCTCATAGGGGGATATACAAAAGAGGTCTATACAGTTTACAGATCACTGTTTACAGTATAAGAGGCTTGTTGGGTTAAGGTTAATTCTTTTTTTCTTTTGCTATTTAATTAACTCATTAGTTCTTTATACAGCGTATGGATAATCCGTTATTCTTATTTTCAGATATACTATCACAGTCATTATATCCAAGAGCAATACTCCATGCTTTTGCTTCAGTATTATTGATGGAAGTTGATGTCCACCAACAACCGGAACCGGGAAGTCCTATATTCCCATAATAGACCGCCCAATATAGGCCAGTAGAATCACGATAACCACCCGGAACTGCTGTAAAACCACTGCTGTTTTTATCTTGTGAGGTTTCCCAAAGGGAATTATAACCAGCCATTTTACCTCCTGCAACTTCCCAACCGCCAAGGTAATTCACCATTTCTGACCATTCGGAATTATTAGAAACATGCCAACCTTCTGGACATAACTTACTCGAATTTACAGTATACCAGTTGTAAAGGGCGCCAAATTCTTCTTTATAGTAATTGGTGTCATTATTTGCCCAACAATATGCAGGAGTAGTTAATGAACTCCATGCTAAATTATCGGATACAACAGGTATCTTAGAACCGTCATTGAATTTGGTAGTTCGTAGGTTTTCTGCCGTCCACAATTCCGTACCTATATTTGTAGTATTATATACATTGTTATCAATGTCTGTCATTGTTTCGACAGAATAAACTTTAATATAATTGTATTTTTCTTCATATTTACTGCAGGTATTATTGTTTGATTTTGTGGTTACGCTTAAAAATACGTTGTATGTGCCTGTGGTCTCATATATATGCGAAGGATTTTGATCGGTGGATTTAGTATTGTCACCAAAGTCCCATGCCCACGAAATTGGATTATTTGCAGAATGATCTGTAAATTGTATTGTTTCACCAATATGGCAGGTTGTTTTATCAGCTATAAAAGAGACTATTGGACATAATGGTCCGGGTGATAAAATTGAAATACATGTTGAAGGAATATCGAGATGTACTGTGCTTAATGTACCATCTCCGCCACAAACGTAGGCACTTCCGCTTTCGGTCTCAATAATCTTTAAAGTACAACAATTGTGGGTTTTAAATATGCATTCTACATTTGCTTTAACATTTGAAGTCTTACTTATTATATCAAAAGAGATTTTATTAATATTAATATTTACCAAGCTGGTTTGTTGAAAAGCTGCTTTGCATGGGGCATCTTTTAAATCAATTTCAGTATAAAAACTATCCATTGTATTTTCAGTAGGAACTCTTAACGAAGCAGTATTGTGGTTGCAATTTGTGCCGCTCCAGACACCCAATAAATTGAAAGCACTTTCAGCATAATCATAATTTGAATAATTACTAAAATCGCTATTACTTTTTGCTCTTATTTTGTAATAATAAATTTTACCAGCCTCTACTGTGTTATCTGAATATGAATTAACATTGTCACTTGTTATAGTTAATAATGTATATCCGGTAATAGAATCGAGTGATCTATTGATTTCAAAACCGCTTTCATTCGTAGAATTATCTTTCCATGAAAGAACGATCTCATTTGACTTACTTCCAATGGCTGATAACTCTGAAGGAGCATTTATTAAATTATTTACTTTATCTTTTTTACAATTAGTTATTAATAATGACAGCATAATGAATAAAAGGATTAGCAAACCACTGATTATTTTCATTTCTTTAAGTTTTTAATTAAAATATTTTGATTTTAGATTAATGTGTAGACTTTTATATTTTGCACCCAACGTTTGACAATATGAACCGTAGCAGTAATCAGAGTGCCATTCTTATCAGGGTACAACTGGCTTTGATTAGAAGTGCCAATCATTCGCAAACGCACTCCACTGCAATTGCTTTTACCGCGTGTTGGCTGCAGTACATTATTATTTGAATTTCACCTCATGACCAATTAATCCAATAGCTTTTTGGCACTGACTGTCCATAAACCAAACATAAATCTCAGCCTTTATCCGAACTGAGTAAAATGATGTATCATAATTATTTTTAATTTTAGATTTAATAACTGAAAATATGTGCGCACTGTCTACTTTATTTATTTTAATATCCAAAGCTGTCTGATTAAATACAACATCAATACTATTATCTTTTTCTGAAAACAACATGAATCTCGAATTTAAATAATCTACGTTCAAAGGTTGGATGTATCCGGTTACATATGCATATTCACCTGCTTCTTTTATTGTAGAGTCCATACAATTATATTTCGAAAGGTCCATTATGCTATCTAAATCTGGAATTGAGTATTCCTTATTAGGGTCTGGGCCAATCCATTTTATATTATCAATGGACTCCTTTTTACAAGATGAATTAAAGACAATTATTGCAATAAATATTCCGAGTACATAGATAATCTTATTCATATCTTAAGTTTTAAGTATATATTTTATTCTTTAAGTAAGTCATTTTAGAACGACTCAGTATTGCAGCCAACGGTTGACAATATG
>Ga0182027_10002197_pt1 | contig 31850 bp, 24 predicted proteins | sample 712E1DmetaG_FD_121300 | JGI IMG/M metagenome (GOLD analysis project Ga0182027, IMG submission 121300) | Permafrost microbial communities from Stordalen Mire, Sweden - 712E1D metaG (Illumina Assembly) | ecosystem: Environmental > Terrestrial > Soil > Wetlands > Permafrost | place: Sweden...
AACATGCGCGGGACCCTCATCATTCTTGTTGCCATCCCCCTGTCGATCCTCATCACGTTCATCTGGTTCCGCTTCGGCGGGTCGACGTTGAACATCATGACATTCGGAGGATTGGCGCTGGCGGTGGGGCGGCTGGTCGACGACTCGATTGTCGAACTGGAAGCGATCTCCCGCCATTACAACTTGCGCAAACAGGAGCAGACCAAGATCCAGGCAACGCTCGAGGCCGCGCAGGAGGTTGCCGGGCCGATCTTCGTCTCCACCCTGACCACGGTCATCGTGTTTCTCCCGATCGTATTTCTGACTGGCATCGCGAAGCTCCTCTTTATCCCCCTGACGATCACCATCGCGGTTGCGCTCTTCGGTTCGTTCTTTGTGTCACGGACCGTCACGCCGCTCATGTGTCTTCGGTACCTCCCGCCGGAGAAGCTCCTGGACCGGAACTCACGGAAGATCCCGGATCGCATCCGGGTGAGAGCATACGACGCGCTCGAAGCAATCGATACATGGTATGAACATCAGCTCCGCCGCACATTGGAACACCGGAAGTTCGTCATCGGCGCTATTGCGATCGCAGGAGTTCTCTCGTTCGGACTCATCAAATTCATCGGCACGGAGTTCTTTCCCGAACAGGATGAATCCCAATTCACTGTCACCGTGAAGCTTCCCGTGGGATCACGCGTCGAGGAGACCGAGCGGCTCTGCCAGGAGATCGAGCGCGTTTTGCAGACCAATATCCCGGAAATACAGGCAGTGATCACCGACATTGGCGTGCCCACAGCCCGCAGCGGGAGCTTCTTCGCCCGCAATACCGGCACTCATGCCGCAAACATTCAGGTGGCGCTCGTGCCCCCCGACCAACGGAAACGTGATATCTTCCAAATCATCAAGGCCGTCAGACCGAAGTTGTCGCAGATCCCCGGCATCGCAACGTTTATCAGCCCGAGCGGCTTCCTGAGGTTCCTGATGAATTTCGGATCCAATGCTCCCATTGATGTCGAGATCAGAGGATTCGATATCGACACCGGTTCTCAGCTTGCGAAGCAGATTTCTGGATTTGTCCGGACGACCCCCGGCACAGCAGACGTACAGGTGACACGGGAAGACAACCTCCCTGAACTCCGCGTGAAGATCGACAGGGACAAAGCCGGCACACTGGGACTATCCGTCGCGCAGATTTCCAATACGATCAGCACATGCATCAACGGGAGCGTGGCCTCGCTCTACACTGACCCCGTCTCGGGCAACCAGTACAACATCCTTGTCCGCCTCAGCGAGGATTATCGGGAACAGATCGCCGACCTGGGCAACCTGGTCCTTACGACCGACAACGGCCAGCAGGTCCGGCTTGGCAACGTCGCGACGATCACGAAGGATAACTCGCCGGTCCAGATTGACCGTAAGTACCAGCAGCGGCTTGTCGAGGTCACCGCAAATGTCACGGGTGCCGATCTCGGCTCCGTGGCAAGCGCCATCCAGGCGAAAATCGACAAGTTGACCGTCCCGCCGGGATTCGAGATAAAACAGAGCGGGAATGTCGAGCAGCAACAACGGACATTCCGGGATCTCGCTCTTGCGTTTAGTCTTGCCATCATCCTCGTGTACGTCGTGATGGCATCGCAATTCCAGTCGCTTCTTGACCCGTTCATCATCATGTTCACCGTCCCCCTCGGCATGGTCGGCGTCCTCTGGATGCTTTTCCTTACCGGCACCACCCTGTCGGTCACGTCCTTCCAGGGTGTCATCGTCATGGTTGGCATTGTTGTGAGCAACGGGATTCTTCTCGTGGATTACACCAACCGCCTCCGCAAGGCATCGGTTCCGCTTGTGGACGCCGTCGTCAAGGCAGGGCGCACGCGTTTGAAACCCATCCTGATGACGTCGCTGGCCACCGTGCTCGGACTCATTCCCATGGCGATCGGCATGGGTGGAGAATCAACGCAGGCGCCTCTTGCCATCGCCGTGATCGGGGGCCTGACGGTGTCCACCGTGCTGACACTCTTCTTCGTCCCGGCGCTCTACATCGTGTTTGAACAACGATTCAAGAGGGAGATGGCACCATCGGAGGAGGGAGCATAAGTGAAAACCGCATTCCTCTCCCTTCTCCCCGCCTTCCTGATCGCGGCGGGCACACTCGCATCAGCCCAACAGTTGGACACGCTGACGCTGGAGCGCGCCGTCGTGATCGCCCTGGAACACCAGCCTGCACTTCACGGGAGTGAAGCGGATATCCGGGCCGCGGAGGCCGGTGCGCGTCAGTCCCGCGCGGGATTCTTCCCTTCGATCGGAGCAACCGCTTCGGGCATACACACGGATGGAGTTTCCGTCGTCTCGCCTTCGATTCCCACCCGGCGGCTCACCTATAACACCTACACCGCAGCATTGCAGGGGAATCTGACGATCTGGGATTTCGGCAAGACGAGCGGACGGGTCTCCCAGAGCGACTACCTCGCCGACGCAGCGGGCGACGACTACGTTTCGGCAAGAGAGAACCTTGCAGTCAATACCGAAGTTGCGTTCCTCGGCTACCTGCAGGCACAACGCGTCGTGCGCGTCAACGAAGAAGCGTATGACCAGGCATCGCGGCACCTTGCCCAGGCGCAGGCATTTTTCAGTGTCGGGAAAAGACCGCAACTGGACGTGACAAAGGCGGAAGTGGATATGCTGAACGCCAATGTCACTCTCATCCAGGCGAGGAATGCTCTCCGCGTCGCCAGGATCGGGCTGGAGAACATCATGGGTATCCATCCGGCTCACGAATACACCGTCAGCGAATCCGCCTCCCCCGAAGCGATCGATGCCACTCTGGACTCGGCGCGTGTTTCCGCGCTGCGCAACCGGAGCGAACTCATCGCCGCCGTTGCCCGCGTCGATGCCGGCAAGGGCGGGGTCACGGCAGCATGGGGACAGCGTTTGCCCACCATCGCGGCGACGGGAACCTACACATGGAACGGATATGCATTCCCGCTGTATGACCGCTGGAACGCCGGTGTCACGTTCAGTCTTCCGATCTTCCAGGGATTCGGGCTGGTGGCGGGAGTGGAGCTGGCAGAGGCAAACGAAGACATCGCGCAAGCAAATCTCGATGTCCTGAAGGAGAGTATTTCCCTTGAGGTCGAACAGCAATGGCTCGCTGTACACGAGGCAGCAGAAAGAGCAGTCGCAAGTGCAAAGCTCGTGGAACAAGCGACCGAGAATTTTCGACTCGTCGAGCGTCAATACGCCGCAGGCGTTGCCACCGCCCTGGATCAATCTGATGCGCAGCTAACCCTCTCCAACGCCCGCATCACGGATATCCAGGCGCAATACGACCATCGTACGGCGCTCGTCCGCCTGCGCCGGGCGATGGGAATATCGGTGCTGCCTTCCATCCATTGATTCTCGCATCCAGAAGAGCTATTTTTCCCACCCACAAACCTCCGGAGAATCGCGATGGGTAAGAAAAGCGCAGATGCCATAAAGCGAGAGATCGATCGTTTCATCTCGACAATCGTCCGGCTCAACGGGCGGCCAGGCAACGCACCGGAGAAGGATCTGGCTTTCATCCACAAACATCTTCGGAAGGCGCTCAAGGGGATCAGACGGAACGCCGGTCGGAAGACCGCAGCGAAGAGATCCCCCGGCAAAAAGACCGTCGCGAAGAAGCCGGCGATTTCCCGCACAGGGGAATCTGCCCCCGGTACGCAGAAGAAATCGCTCTCAAGTCCCCAATAGTTCCTTGCACGGAACAGCCTGCGGAAGGCGTCACGGACGGCAACCTGACTTCACCGTGCCGGAGCTCTTCGTGGGAATGGTTCCATCGACCGCAGGCATAAAAAACGCCCGGCTGGTTTCCCTGCCGGGCGCGGTTTCCATCCCCTCTTCCCTTCCCCACACCGATAAACGTCGATCTACTTGACCAGCACCATCTTCCGGATATTTGTGAAGGATGCGGCACTGTTAACGCTGCTCGCCTGCAAACGGTAGAAGTATACACCGCTGGCATAACGGGCCGCGTTCCAGACGGCAGTGTATTGGCCTGCCTGCTTCACGCCGTTCGCCAACGTCTCCACTTCCCTTCCCAAAACGTCATACACCGTCAGTGTCACGTGGCTCAGCTCCGACAACTGATACGAAATTGTCGTTGACGGGTTGAACGGATTCGGGTAGTTCTGCCGGAGCGTGTAGGCAAGAGGTACTGCGTTCGACCCGGTCCCCACGGAGGCAGTGACGCCCAGCGAGAAATCCTGCGTCAGCGCATAGTCCGTGACGCCCACCACGATCGATTGTTGCACGGCATCATATCCCTCTCCGTCCACGACCAGCGTTGTTGTCCCGACGGTAAGGCCACTGATGGCATACGCGCCTGTGCCATCGGTCAAGCCGTACCCGACTGTCGATCCGTCACTCGCCAATGCATAGACGTTGATCCCTTCAACACCCTGGCCGTCGGCCCGCACCGTCCCTGTCAGGGATGCCACGCCGCCGTACGCGAACGGCACAACACCGATCGTGACGCCGTTCACGTCCCCTTCAACATTGACCGTGTCGGCATCCTTCCACCGCATGACACCAAACGCCCCGGCTTTGTAAAACGCAGGCGCATACCCCCCGAAGGGAATCGCGAGGACAAGGTACTTCCCCCCTGCAACTTTGGGGAGTGTGAACACCCCCAGAGAATCTGTATATGCAAATCTTGACGCCGATCTGGATGCCCGGGGCGGAAGCGGGAATGCAATAATTCGCGACGGCACCCCCGTACCGGAGGAATCGACAACGCTTCCGCTGATGGCATATTTTTGCGGCGGATGATATAAGTTGAGATTAAAGTCGATGCCGCTCGTATCGGCCGAGGGCGTGAGAATCGTTGCATCGGCCGGCTGATCTTTGTGATCATAGAATTGCGGCATGTAGCCCGGTTTCACCGCCAGGGCGACATACGATCGGTTCCCCAACAAGGTCGCATTGAATGCGCCGCTTGAGTCCGTCAGACCTTTCCACACCACGCCCCGCATGCAACCAAGCCCGTCGAGAAGCACCGACTCTCCCGGGACGTTCAGGATATCCTTATTCGTCATCGACACCGCTTGCAGTTCCTGGATAGTCCGCATCACCAGCACCCACGCCCCCTTGAGGGGGCTACCGGATGAATCGCTCACGGTGCCGGAGAGATGGACAACAGGCGGGGGCACGTACCGCACAAGGGCAAAATTGATGGTAACATTTGTTCCCTCTGTTAGAACGACCGGAGTCGCCTCTGCATACGTCTTTGCATTGTCGTACCACTCAGGAAGCAGGGCGCCCACGATCGAGGCGAAGGGGACGAGTTGCATGGGCGGTTGGCAGTAGATGCGGTACGTTCCTGTGTCCAGCACGGCACGATAGAAACCTGTGCTGTCCGTTCTGAATTGAGGGAGCCAGAACACCGGATGGAAGAACGGACGATAGAAAGTCACGCGTGCATTCAGAAGCGCTTTTCCGCTCACCGAATCGATGACAAAACCAGACACCGTATCGACTGCGGGTGCAGCGATTGGTGGAATGCCCGGCCCGGGAAGGCCCTGAGCAAACGCCAAACCTGCGACGAGCGCAAGGGCCAGAATTCCCGGCAAGACGTATCGCAACTGCTTCATGGTGGGAACCTCCTCTAGGGGTGAGTGAAGTGAATCAAACAGGCGTGAATCTTCTGCAGGAAAATGTGGCAATCACCGTGCCATCCATCTCACCGGACGGCTGTCTTCGCAACCTACGAAGAATCAAGGAGATAGTCTATGGCGAAAGTACCCCTCACCGGTGTGAAGTGCGGGAATGGCGGAAAGAACTGCGGGAAGTCCGGGATTCAGGCGTTTGTCGGCCACGTGGAGAGAGAGAACCCATCCTCCAGCGCATGCAGTGCCACGTTCTTGTCACCTTTCCTCCATGACGCGGCCGACCCGCGATTGTTCCACACCGTATGTCGCGAGCGACGGATGATTGTCTGAATTTTCCGGCTCCCCACATTAATTTCTGTATTGAGGAAGTCGGCCTTTTTCCCTATCTTCTCAAGTCATTCTACGCTCCACACCCATCGGGGAGAACATCCTTTATGCTCGCATACCATTGGACGATGATCTTTCACCTCCTTGGCTTTGGTCTGCTGTGCTCCAGCGTCATCGGCTCGTGGATCCTCGGCGGCAGGTACAGACGAGCGGAGGGCTGGAAGACAAAACGGACGATCCTCGGTCTCCTGCGTCCCATCGGTCTCCTCTCTCCTGTTGCCAGCGGAGTTATGCTGCTTAGCGGCATTGGCAATCTCGTTGCCAAAGGCTACGAAATGCCGCTCCCTTCGTGGCTCCATGTGAAGCTGGCTGTTTTCGTCATTGTCCTTGCGGCGGGGATCTATTCAGGAATTTGCGGAAAACGCCGCGGAGCAATTATCGCTCATCTTGCGGACGGCGATGCCCCGGCCAATGCTGAAACCGCCGTCGTGCGGCTCGACCGCCGGCTGCAATCGATCTTGATGCTCCAGGTGATTGCTCTCCTTGTGATCATCGTCCTTTCGGTTGTCAAACCATAGCGCGCCTCCGGCCGGATCCAGAATTGACTTCTCATTCACCATTCACATTGCAGGAAGGCATGACAATGTCAACACACGCTCGCAGTGCGGGGTGTATTCTTCTGTCTCTCGGCGCCGTCTTGTGCGCCGTTCTTCTCATGGGTTGCAGCGGTGAGAAGAAGATCGAGCCGGTGAAGCCGGCCGAGATGGAATCGTACCGCGATCCCGGCTACGGATACTCTCTCCTCTATCCCAAAGGATGGATTGCCAACACGCAGGTGGGGCGTGCCGCCTTCTACAACATGCAGGAGGTCGACAAGAAATTCCTCGAACCCACCGGACCCTACCCCGATGGCGTCTCGATCATGGTGGATGTCATGACGACCCCGACGCCCGATCAGGAGAGGCAGAAGACACTTGATGAGATGAAGAAGAACGGATTCGTCCTCACTCCCGAGCGGCAGATCGTCGTGGGGGGCCGGCAGGCGGTTGCTGTTGCCTATTCCGGACAATGGAGCACAAGTGTGAAGGAATCGGGTCAGCACATTTACGTTGCTATCGATACGCTCCTCTATGACGTTCACTTCGCGGGGTTCGGCGGGTACTTTGAGGCCTATCGGGCCGTCTTCGACTCGTCTCTTGCGTCGTTCCAATTCCCGCGCCCGGTGATTCCCGGACGCGATGCCACACTCCCCTCCGACGCGATGGTGGACTACAACGGCAAGCTCTTCTCTTTCCAGTACCCGGACAACTTCAATTCGATCAATGCGCCGAAAGGGAACAACGAGGAAGTAGTTGAGCTTCGGGGCCAGCGGCAGGATTGCTCCATCCGCTTCGACGTCTTTGGGGCCAAGGCATTGACGGTGGAGAAGGTGTTTGATCAGAACAAGGGGAAATACCGCGCGACAGCGACCGGCAAGACCACGGTCTCCGGGCTCCCCGGTCTCACGTTGACCTACTCCCCCAACGCGAGCGTCGAACGACGCTTCGTCTTTGTCGTCAAGAACGACAAAGTGTACCGCATCACCCTGGATTGGTTCCGGGCGCAGAGGGAAGAATACATTGCGTCCTACGACAAGGTGTTGAACTCAATCAAAATCAAGTAGCGCAGGAGACCAGTCATCATGGATCCGAAACTCGTCACAACGGCTTTCACTCTCGACGGTTATCGCATCGTACGAACGCTTGGCGTGGTGCGGGGGATCACCGTGCGTTCCCGTTCGATTATCGGCAACGTCGGGGTCGCCATTCAGGTACTGTTTGGCGGCAACATCACCCTGCTGCAGGAACTGTGTGAGCGCGCCCGGCAGGAAGCATTCCTCGTGATGATGGAGCATGCCACCCAGCACGGAGCAAACGCAGTGGTCGGCATGAGGTATGATGCCACCGAAATCATGTCCGGAGTTACCGAGGTTCTCGCCTATGGTACTGCGGTCGTCGTGGAGAAACTATAGCAGGAGGTACAGATGAATGGACGCATGGCGATTGCCGTAATCGGTTTGGCCGCATTGCTCTGCGCAGGTGCCCATGCGCAGCAGCGGCCGATCCTGAGTCCGCGCGATTCCGTCTTTCTCCGGTTTGACACCAGCACCATCGGCGTCAATTATGGACGCCCGTCCATCCGGGGGAGGATCATTATGGGGCACCTGGTGCCGTGGAACCAGGTGTGGCGGACGGGCGCGAACGAGGCGACACATCTTGCCACGAATTTCGACATGGTGATGGGAGGCGTGCCGGTTCCCCGCGGACGCTACACGCTGTGGACCCTCCCCTCCCCCGACGGGTGGCAAGTCATCATCAACAAGCAGACAGGACAATGGGGAACAGTCTACAATCCCGCTCTGGACCTTGCGCGGTTCCCAGCAACGGTGGAAAAGCTGACAGCGGCAGTCGATACATTCACCATCGCGTTTCAGGCGACAGGCGCCTCGACGGGCACGATGCGGCTTCTCTGGGAGAACACTGCCGTCTCGATCCCCTTCCAGAAGAAGGAACGCGTGACGCCGCTCAGTCCAAATGACTCGGCTGCCGTCTCGCTGGGCGGATCGCGCATCTCCATCGGATACAGCCGGCCGTTCGTCCGGGGACGCGTCATCTGGGGTGTTGTTGTCCCGTTCGATTCCGTCTGGCGAACGGGTGCGAATCTGGCTACCTCCCTCGTGACGGAGCGCGATGTGACAATAGGCGATGTCACCATTCCCCGCGGCAGATACACGCTGTACTCGATCCCGGAGGCGGAGCACCTGACGTTGATCGTCAGCAAGAAACCGGGCGGGGGACCGCCTGCGTATGATCAACGGGAGGAACTCGCCCGCATCGTCATGAAAGCGGAAACAACGCTGACCCCCATTGACCCGTTCAGGATTTGGATGGAGAAGACGGGGGACACTGCAGCAACGCTTCGCCTTGGATGGTCCGACAAGGCATACAGCACGACAATCAGGACGCATTGACCGCCTCCATGGATTGTCCCGGCACACCGGAAGGCCCGTCTGCAGAGCGGACGGGCCTTCTTGCTTCTTCCGGCCTCTTCGCGTACATTAGGGTGTTGAACCCTCTCTGTTCATTCGGCGGCCCTCGCGTTCCCGATAGCCAACCATTTGGGATAGCTCCATGGATATTCAAGGCAAGACGGTACTCGTGATCGGCGGGTGGGGCTTGGTGGGATCTGCAATATGCCGCAGACTCATGGAAGAACACCCCCGCAGAATGGTGTTGACCTCGCTCCGCAAGAGCGAAGCCCTGGAGGCGGCAGCGACCCTCCGCAAGGATTACCCCTCCGCAGGCAGGGACTTCTTTGTCCCGTGGTGGGGGAACATTTTCGTCCGGGAGCAGCTGAAGGACCACGAACGAGAGGCCATCCTCTCAAACGAAAAATGCAGAGAGATGCTCATCCAGGACATCGTGGATGAATTGACGGGACCCGTCCTGCGACGCTCGAGTCTGTATCGCCTGATCCAGAAATACAAACCTGCCGTCGTCGTGGACTGTGTCAACTCTGCAACCGGAATTGCCTATCAGGATATATTCCAGGTCACGCGGCAGCTTCTCGGTATGGTGAAGAAGGCGCGGCGATCACGCGGCCGTGTCGATCCCGCTCTTCTGGATACGACAGAACGCCTGCTCTGTACGCTGTACATCCCCCAGCTTATCCGCCATGTCCAGATCATGTACCGTTCCATGCAGGTCGCGGGGACGCGCATCTACGTCAAGATCGGCACAAGCGGCACCGGAGGGATGGGTCTGAACATCCCCTACACACACAGTGAAGAGAAACCTTCCCGCGTTCTTCTGTCAAAGTCGGCGGTCGCCGGCGCCCACACCCTCCTTCTCTTCCTCATGGGGCGGACCCCTGACGCCCCCATCACCAAGGAAATCAAGCCGACCGCTGCCATCGCCTGGAAACGGATTGCCTACGGGGAAGTGACCAAAGGAGGGAAACCGATCCAGCTCGTAGATTGTCCCCCCGCGAAGGCGGTCAAACTCAGGAAAAACCTGCAGTTGCTCATGCCGGGAGTCGCAACACCGACCAAGAAGAACCTCACATCGGTGTTCATCGACACCGGAGAGAACGGCGTCTTTTCCCGGGGAGAGTTTGAGGCGATATCCACCCCCGGTCAGATGGAGTTCGTGACGCCGGAGGAAATAGCCGAGGATACCGTTTTCGAAATCAAAGCGGGGAATACGGGACACGACATCATCAACGCCCTCGACAACGCGACGCTGGCGCCGACGTATCGTGCCGGCTTCATGTTTACCAGCGCACTCGAAAACCTGCAGAAACTTGAACGGGAACACGGCGTCGACAGCGTTGCCTTTGAAATCCTCGGCCCTCCCCGTCTTTCGAAGCTTCTCTATGAATCATATCTCCTCCACCTCTGCTTTGGCGACGTCAAGACGGCGGTCCGGACAACTCCCGCCATGATGAGCCGACGGCTCAGCGATCTCATCGAGATCGACGAGCAGATCCGCTCAGAGATCATCTCCATCGGCATCCCCATCCTTCTTCCCGACGGGAGGTCTCTTCTCCGCGGCCCGACGATAAAAATCCCGCCGTATCGCGGCGACGACCGGCTGGCGATTACGCCCCGCGCGATCGACCGGTGGGCGCATGACGGATGGGTGGACCTGCGCGAAAAGAACATGAAGGCCTGGCGCGAGCGCCTTACCCAGATCGTGCGAATGGTCGAAAACCTTCCGACCGACGAGACCAGTTCCCGCACCATGCACAACAAGGAATACTGGAAGAACCTGACGGAAATCGATCCCGGCAAGATCTGCGGGTGGATCTTCACCTACGAGGAGAAGGGAAGGCGCATGAAAGCGTAGCGTGGGATCGGGAGTGGAACAGATGACAGTCGTCGTACCCTCACACACATGCATCCAATAATCACATCGGATTAACGTATGAAACGTATAGGCATTCTTACCGGCGGAGGCGATGTTCCCGGCCTCAATCCCTGTATCAAGGCAGTCGTCTTCCGCGCCGTTGACGCGGGCTATGAAGTCGTCGGCATCCGGCGCGGCTGGGGCGGCCTCCTGAACTATAACCCTGCCGATCCCGACGGAAGCGCCGGATGGATCGTCCCGCTGTCGAAGGCGAATACGCGGACGATCGACCGTTCGGGCGGAACCTTCCTGCACACTTCACGCACAAACCCCGGCAAGGTGAAGATCTCCGATGTGCCGGCCTTCCTCCAGGACCCGAAACATAAAGACCAGCCCAAGGACGCAAAGCTCGATTTCACGCCGCATATTCTCCGGGTTCTGGCCTCATTAAAGATCGACGCGCTGATCACGATCGGCGGCGACGACACTCTCAGTTATTCCGTCCGCCTCCACCAGGAGGGATTTCCGGTCGTCGCCATCCCCAAGACGATGGACAACGACGTCTACGGCACCGACTACTGCATCGGTTTCTCCACTGCGGTCACCCGAAGCGTCGATTTTATCACCAGCCTCCGGACCCCCACCGGCTCCCATGAGCGCATCGCCATCGTGGAGCTGTTCGGAAGAAATTCCGGCGAGACGTCGCTCGTTTCAGCATACCTCGCGGGCGTGGACCGGGCCATCATCTCCGAAGTCCATTTCGATCCGGAACGCCTTGCGAAATTCCTCGTGGACGACAAGAAGACGAATCCGAGCAACTACGCCATCATGACGATCTCGGAAGGCGCACAGATGGTCGGCGGAAAAATCGTCGAGTACGGACAGCAGGACGCGTACGGACACAAGAAACTCGGCGGCATCGGGGGAATTACGGGGGATGCGATTCAGAAGATCACGGGGATGCACATCGTGTACCAGCAGGTGGCATACCTGATGCGGAGCGGCGAGCCGGATGCCCTGGACCGTATGGTTGCCATCAGCTATGCCAGTCTCGCCACCGATCTCATCCTGCGGGGCGAATTCGGCAAGATGGTGGCGCTGCGCGAAGGGAAGTACACGGTCAACCCCATCGACACGATCTCGCAGGGAAAGAAGACCGTGGACGTGGCCGAATTGTATGACAGTGAGAACTACCGCCCGAGGGTGGCACACATCCTCGGCAAGCCGATGTTCCTCTACTGAGAACGAAACCCACGGAACGGCCGTCCTCACCGACGGCCGTTTTGTTACTCCCTGATGATATACGCCGCATCGCCGGGGCGGATTGCATCGTGCATCCTGCGAAGTGCACGGAATGCGTCCTGACTCCCCCTTACCGAAGAAATCCGATAGTAGTGGGCAGCCTTCGCTTTGTCCGTCGGAACACCGAGACCCGTTTCATAACAATACCCAAGTCCCACCTCCGCCAACACGGAGCCGCGTTCGGCACTTTCGACGAGGAACGCGATGTCCTGAGCGCGGCGGACAGTGTCCTCCGTCGTTGAACGAAGGGCGGTAAGAGCGATCCGGATCTTCGCGTCGGTACTACCCAATGCCGCACCTTTCTCCCACTCTCCCAAGGCCTTTTCTGCGCTCTGCGGAACCCACCTCCCGGCATAATAGCAGAGTCCTTCCTCCACAAGAGCGGGGAGATACTCCTGCTCAGCCGCTTTCCGCAGAAGCTGGAACGCCTCTTCTCCCGTCACATACATCTGCGCCTGTGCAAGGACCCCGTCGAATCCGAGGGCGGAGACTCCCGCCCATCCGAATTGAGCTTCGGCATCTCCCTTCCCGGCGGCCGCCTTGATGCGGGGGAGCGTCTCCTTTTCCTGGAGGAGGTTCCAGAGGAGTTCCGGCGCCCTCGGTGAATCAAGACGGAGGGCACGGACATACAGGGCCACGGCCTTCACCACATCCCTGTTCTTCCCTGTTCCTTTGTCGAACGAGCGGCCGAGAAGTGTGAGTGCCTCCGGGCTTCCCGCCTCCGCTGCTTCACTGACCGTTGCCAGCGTCGAGTCGGTTCCGCTCTCCGCTTCCAGCATCCTCGACATCCCAAGGGCTTTGCGGATCGCCGGGCTCGCGCCCCTGACGGCCTCCTGCAATAAGAGTGTATCGTTCCTCGCGGAAGAGCTGTCGCCGGCAAATTCCAGGAATACCAACCCGGTGTTCGGCGCCTTGAGAGAGGTCCGCGTGCTGTCCTTCGACTTGCCGTACCCCTGTTTTTCAAACCGGTCGATCGCCTCCCGGGCAGGTGCATAACCGGAGTCGGCCGCCATCTTCAGCCAGCGGTAGGCGGCTTCGTAATCCCTGGACACCACGAGATCTTCGGTGAGGAACTGCGCCATCGCATATTCCCCTTCCGCCATGTGCTTTTCTGCGCACGAAAGGAACGCCTTGTAAGCTTCAAACGGGTTCCAGGGAACTCCCCAACCGTAATAGTAGATAATTCCCATGTCAAACAGCGCAGGCCCGTAATTCTGGTCTGCCGCCTTCTTGATCCAGTACGCCGCCTTCGCTGTGTCCGGCGCAGCTCCGCGGCCGATCAGGTAGCGAATCCCCAGCTCATGCTGCGCGAGCACGTCGCCCGCATTCGCCTTGCGCGTCACGAGAAACGTTTCCCAGATCTCATAGAGAATATCGGATCCCTGGACGAGCGGGGGTGTGGCGGGTGGACGGTACGTCTTGAAGACGGGGCTGTCCTGCTTACTCTGGGCAACCGCTTCCAGAAGGAACAGGATGGTCAATCCTGCGACGAGCAGCAGACGTCTGGCGGCCGCATGCGATGTCATAATTCGTAGCGGAGGGCTTCGATAGGGTCAAGCGCCGACGCCTTCCATGCGGGATAGACGCCGAAGAGCATGCCGACGAACGAACAGACCACCAGTCCGATAAACGCCCAGTCCCACGGAATGACGGCCGGGGCATCGACCAGCAGACTCACGACGTTTCCTCCCACAATGCCGAGGAGGACGCCCACGAGTCCGCCGATCTCGCAGAGGATGACCGCCTCGATGATGAATTGCATGAGGATGTCCCGCTTCTGGGCGCCAATAGACTTCCTGATGCCGATCTCACGGGTACGCTCTGTGACCGAGACAAGCATGATGTTCATGATCCCTACGCCGGCAGCGAGGAGTGAAATGGAACTGACCAGAATGACCCCGAGACGGAGATACATCGTGAACTCGTTGAACTGTTTGATAAGAGAGTCATTGGAGTAGTATCCGAAATCGTCGTCTTCCCCCGGTGCCACATGCCGTGCGGCACGGAGGATGCCGCGGACCTGCTCGATGGTGTCGTCCATCAGCTCGCGGCTCCGCGCCTTCACCAAGATATGAAGACTGTGGTTGTACTTGCCAAACCTGTTGAAGTGGGTTGTGATGGGGATGACGAGAAAATTGTCCTGGTTCCCCCCGAGTGACCCGCCCTTTTTCGCAAACACGCCGACAATCTCATAAATCCCGTTGTCCACGCGGATCGTCTCGCCGATGGGATTGACAAACGGAGGGAAGAGCCTTTCCGCAACCGTTTGCCCGAGAATGGCGATCGGCCGGGCCATGTCGACATCCTGCTGACTCATCCCCCTCCCCGTGCCGATCGTCCAATCGTTTGTCTCAATCCCCTCGGCATTCTCCCCATAAACGCCAATGTTTGGATTCGTCTTCTTCCCCTCCCAATAGACGATCTTTCCCCACTCCGACGCTTCGATGCCAACGGAGACAGCCAACGTCGCCCTCTCTCTGACCACCTGGGCTTGCTCATAGGTGATATCCTTCCTGTTCCACATCTTCCGCCGCTCCTCCGGCGTCGTGTTGAAACCGACGCTCGTCTTCTGGACCTGGAACGTGTTGGCGCCAAGCTGTGTGAGGCCGTTCTCGATGCTGTTCTGCAGAACACCGATGGCTGTCATGACCGATATGATCGAGAAGACGCCGACGACGATGCCGAGGATGGTGAGCACGGAGCGGAGTTTGCTCGCGCGGATGGCGGCAAGAGCCATCGCAAGGCTCTCCAACACATTCAGTCGACGAAAAATTTCAGGCATCATGGGAATCCGGAGTCCGAAATGTTGGAGCACATGTTGAGAAAGGTACGGATTTGGCGAGGGAATAACAAAAAAGGGGCAGAAAGGAGTTATTCAAAACGAAGGGCTTCGATGGGGTCCAGACTCGATGCCTTCCAGGCAGGATAGACGCCGAAAAGGAGACCAACGACGGAACAGGTCAGCATGCCGATGCCGACCCAGTCCCACGGAATGACTGCAGGGACGTGAAGAATCAACCCGACCACGTTACCGCCAAGCACGCCGAGGACGATCCCGATGATGCCGCCGAGTTCGCACAGGACAACCGCCTCGATGATGAACTGGCTGAGGATATCCCGCTTCTGCGCCCCGATGGACTTCCGCACGCCGATCTCCTTGGTGCGTTCCGTCACCGAGACGAGCATGATATTCATGATCCCCACCCCTGCCGCAAGGAGGGAGATGGAACTGATGAGAAGAACGCCGAGGCGGAAGTAGAACGTGAATTCATTGAACTGCGTCACCAGGGAATCGTTGGAGAAGTAGCCGAAGTCGTCCTCCTCACCCGGCGGGACGTTGCGCGCAGCCCGGAGGATCATCCTCGCCTGCTCCAGGGCATCGTCCATCACTGCCGGGTTCAGCGCTTTTACCAAGATGTGGATGTCGGAATCCGACCTCCCATACCTGGAGAAGAACGTGGAGATCGGGATGCAGATCAGGTTGTCCTGATTCCCGCCGAGTTCCCCTCCCTTCTTCTTGAAAACACCGATCACCTGGTAGATGCCGCCGTCGACCCGGATCGACTCGCCAACGGGGTTGACATAGGAAGGGAAGATCTTCTCGGCCACGGGAGCGCCGATGATTGCGACAGGGCGGGCCATCTCAAGATCCTGCTGCAGCATGCTTCGCCCGCGATCGATCGTCCAATCGTTCGTAACGATGCCGTCAAGATTCTCTCCCGCCACCTCCACGTTGGGATTCGTCCTCTGCCCCTGCCAGTGGACGATCTTGTTGTATCTCCAGTCCTCGATCCCGACCGCCTCGGCCAGAGTCGCCCGGTCACGGACGGCAAGTGCCTGTTCGTACGTAATGTCCTTCCTGTTCCGGAACCGCCCGCGGTTGTCGCCGCCGATATTCGGCGGATACTTTTGGATCTGGAACGTATTTGATCCGAGCTGCGTGATCCCCTCCTCGATGCTGTTGCGCAGGACCCCCATTGCCGTCATCACGCAGATAATTGAGAACACCCCGACCGCGACGCCGAGCAGCGTCAGCACCGAGCGCAGCTTGCTTGTCCTGATGGCCGCCAGTGCCATCGCCAGGCTCTCGCGGAATGTATTCAATTGCAGGACAAAGCTACTCATACCGGAGCGCCTCCACCGGGTCCATCTTTGCCGCCCGGTATGCCGGGAGGAATCCTGAAATCAATCCCACCATCAAGGAAATAAGGATGGAAATAAAGACCACCGATACCGGCATTGCCGTCGGGAGGAATTGATTCACGACAAGACTGAGCGGGAAGGCGATAATCAGCCCGATGATCCCGCCGATAAGACAGAGGGCCGCTGCCTCCGTCAGGAATTGTATGAGAATCGTCCGTCTCTTTGCACCAATCGCCTTGCGGATCCCGATCTCCCGGGTGCGTTCCGTCACGGAGACGAACATGATGTTCATGATGCCGATGCCGCCGACGAAGAGCGAGAGACCGGTGATGAAAAGACCGATCGAGGCGATGACCAAACTGATGGGTGCGAAGGTCTGCGTGAGAATTTCCTGCTGGTTGATGTTGAAATCATTCGGCTTCCCGGGCGCAAGGTTCCGGATCGTCCGCATGATCCCTTCAAGCTCCAGCTTGGCATCCTCCATATGGTCCAGATCGATCACTTTCACCTGAATGGTCGCGTCGCGTTTCGTGCCGTAATGACTCTCAAAGGAGAAGAGGGGAATGAAAATGCGCGTATCGCAGGTAAACTCGCCGAACATTCCTCCCTGTTTCTCGAACACGCCGATCACCGTGTACGGGAACCCCGCCACCCGGATCGTCTTCCCGATGGGATCCTCGTGGGTGAAGAGATTCTCGGCCACCGTCGCGCCAATGGCAGCCACCGGCCTCCCGCCGCTCGATTCCTCCACCGTGAAGAACCGGCCGTCCGCAAGGGTCGAGCCGGCCGTCGCAAGATATTCCCAGGTCGTCCCGCTGACGAGCGCCCCCTCCATACTATTGCTTCCGTAGGCCGTACGCCGGCGGGTGGTCACGACGGGAGCCACTGCCGCCGTGTACAGCGACTGGCGCTCGACACGGGGCGCGTATGTCACCTCAAGATTTCGCCGGTTCCGGAACGTCGACCAATCATCGTTCGACACCCAGGGGAAGCGCTGGATGTAGAGAACGTCCGTGCCGAATGCCGCCGCACTTCGCGCGAACGCACGGTTCACCCCTTCGATCGCGGTCGACATCAGCGTTACCGATACGATGCCGATGACGATACCGAGGGTCGTGAGAACGGACCGCATCTTGTTCGCACGGATCGCGCGGAACGAGATCGCCAGCCCCTCTTTTAGCTCCGTCAGGAAATACATGACATCTCCCCGTTCTTAGGAGGCCTGCGCTCTCTGGTAGATCCGCCGGTTCTTTACCGGTTCATCGCTTTCGATCTTCCCGTCCCGAAGCCGGATTGTCCGGTAGGCATGTTCGGCAATCTCCGCCTCATGTGTCACGAGGATGATCGTGTTTCCCTGTTTGTGCAGATCCTCGAACAGCATCATGATCTCCTCCCCCGTTTTCGAGTCGAGGTTTCCCGTCGGTTCGTCCGCCAGGATGATCGAGGGACGCGTCACGAGTGCCCGCGCAACGGCCACCCGCTGACGCTGACCGCCGGAGAGCTCGTTCGGTTTGTGGTGGATCCTGTCGCCGAGCTGAACGTGCGTCAGCGTTTCCTGGGCACGGCGCTTCCTCTCGGCCGAGGGGACGCCCGCATAGATGAGGGGAAGCTCGACGTTATGAAGACTGTCGGAACGGGCCAGGAGGTTGAACGTCTGGAACACGAACCCGATTTCCTTGTTCCGGATCCTCGCCAGAGCGTTATCGTCCATATCGCTGACGTTGAGGCCGTTGAAGAGGTATTGGCCGGAGGTCGGCGTATCGAGACAGCCGATAATGTTCATCAAAGTCGATTTCCCGGACCCCGATGGCCCCATAATGGCCACATATTCGTTCTTCTGAATCGCAAGGGACACGCCCTGGAGTGCCATAACCTGCTCGGCCCCTCCCATGTCATATGCCTTGACGATGTTCTTCAATTCGATGACGCTCATTCTCACTCTCCCGTTATGCGTATGTCATTCTTCACGATTGCTCACCGGAGGGTTTCGGCCCCCCCTTGTGCTGCTCTTCGATGCGTACCTTCATGCCGTCTTCCAGCTCCCTGTTGATGGCCTTGTAACTGCCGGAGACCACTTGCGCACCCTCGGCCACTCCTTCGGTAATCTCCACATACTGGTCGCTGCTGATGCCACGTTTCACGGGCATGGCCTTGACCACGCCGTTGTCCACCACGAACACGATTTCCTTCGGCTTGTTTTCGGTCTTCGCCTTCGCGTTGTTCGCGGCAACGGCGCCCCCCTGCTCACCCTCGGCCGCTGGCTGCTTCGTCTCCGTCTTTGCGGCACGCGTCGTGACCGACTGGATCGGCACGGTAAGGACGTTCTGCTTGGTTTCCGTTTCCACGTCAGCCGTCATCGACATCCCCGGCCGCAGCGTCATGTCCTTGTCAACCACCCGCATCTTCACCTGGAAATTCGTCACTTCCTCCTGCGTCCCGGTGCCCGTGGAACGCGCCGTGTTGGCAATCTCATAGACCACCGCATTGACCTTCCGATTGGGAAACGCATCGATCGCGATCCGGGCAGTGTCGCCGACCGAGACCAGGATGACATCCGTTTCGCTCACGTCGACCCTTGCCTCCATGCGGGAGAGATCAGCGATGGTCATGACCTCCGTCCCCTGAAATTGATTCGTCCCGAGCACCCGCTCACCGAGTTCCGAATTGAGCTGGCTGACCGTTCCGTCCATCGGCGAGAGGATGGTCGTCTTGCGCAGGTTCTCCTCCGCCTGGTTCACGTAGGCCGCGGCCTGTGCATTGGATGCCTGCGCCGACTCATAGTCCGCCCGCGCCTGGTCGAAATCCGATTGAGAGACGAGATTCTTTTCAACAAGGGTCTTGGCCCGCCGGAACGCGAGCTCAGCCCTCGTAAGAATCGCCTTCGTCTGAAGCAACCCCGCCGTGGATTGGTCGCGCTGGGCGATGTACACATCCGGCTTGATCTTCAGAAGGAGATCCCCCTTCTTGACCCTGTCACCTTCCTTCACGGGAAGCGACACGATCTCGCCGCTCACCTCCGGTGAGATCTTCACCTGCACCTCCGGCTGAATCTTGCCCGTGGCAGTGACAACCTGGGTCAGGGTCCGAGGCGTGACTTTCTCCACCTGGACTGGTGTGATGACATCTTTCTTGCTCCCCAGGAAGATCACGAGTCCCACTGCGATGAGGACGAGGACAATCAAGGAGATGATGATCACTTTCTTCTTTGTCTTTTTCCCATTCGTTGCCATCCGTTGTCACTCCTATGCGTGAAGAATTTAGTACGACCGCTCACCAAGCATGTACTCCACATTGCGCTTGGCGGTGACGTAATTGTAGACCGAATTTACCAGATTCGCCTGTGCGGACACAAGCGTTGTGTTGGCAGTGTAGAGATCGAGAAGGGTGCCTGCCCCCAGATTGTACCGCTCCTCGGCGATCTTGCTGTCCTCAGAGGCGGAGACGACTCCCTTCTGGCTCACTTCGTACTGCTTGCGCGCCGCTTCGAGATCGAGCAATGCATTCTTCAACTGCGCGTTGATATCCCGCTCCGCCTGGACCAAACTGATCTCCGCGATGCGCCGGCCGGCGATCGCAGACTGCAGAGAGAGGTTCGTCTGAAATCCATCAAAGATGGTCCAGCGGACATTAAGCCCCCAGTTGATGGTTTTGTTGTCGCGGAGGCTGCTGAGTTGATCGCTGGAAAGACCGTATCCCACTGAAGCGGACAACGAGGGGAAATAGCCGCTCCGGGCCATTGTCACACCTGAACTTGCCGCGTCGAATGATTCCTTCGCTCCGAGGTAATCGGGGCGGGACAGAAGAGCCCGCTTCGACAACCCGGCGAAATCACCGAGGTGGGCGGTGGTTGAATCGAGATCGGCTTGTTCGATCTCCAACGCTATCGAGGAATCCGCGAAGGTGTACTCCTTCTCCGGATCCAGGCCAACCAGGGCAACGAGATTCGTTCTTGCCTTGTCAAAACTGTTCTGCGACGTGATAAGGGCGAGCTCATCGGTTGCCACGGCAGACTGCTGGCGGTACACATCTGCCATCGCCGCCGAGCCAACCTTGTTCGATTCCGTGATGCGCTCAAGCTGACGCTGGTCGCGCTTGAGCGTTTCGTCGGCTACCTTCACCAGTTGTCCATTCCGCAACACATCCAGATAGTTGCTTTGGACCTGAAAGACAATGCTCTGGCGCGTCCTGACGGTAGCGTGGACGGCGGCATCAGACCTGGAACCCGCCTGGCCCACCAAGGCCTGCTTCGAGAGCCCGTCGAAAAGAACGAGGCCCGCACTGAGCCCCGCGTCAAAACTCGTCGTCGTGGTTCGCGACGGCGGAAGGAGGAACGTCCCACCCCCGACACTCGCAGTGCTTGCGGCCGCCCGGTCTGTCTGGTATCGATTCCATCCGCCGGAGGCAGAAACCGAAGGCAGATAGCCGCCGTACGCAGCGGTCAAGCCTGCCGCGGCTGAGCTGGCATTTGCATCCGACTGAATGATGCTGGAGTTGTTTACCAACGCTACCTGAATCGCCTGGTCCAGACCCATGACTACTTCCTGCGCCTGCACGGCGGCCCCCCCAAGCACACACAGGCCTACCACAGCCGCTTTCACGAATCGCATAGTGTACTCCTCGAATGGGAATTGCTGGTGATAGTGTAGTTTAACGGCATCAAAAATGGATTGTTTCACAAGACAGTGTCTTTAATAGAGAGAAGGTATGCCAAAGCCGCATCATGTTCGTTGGGGATCTTCCCATCAAGAATGGCCTCTTCAATGGCCTTTTTCAGCGTCCCCACGGCCCGACCCGGGTCAATCCGGCAAACGGCCATAATCTCTTCACCCTTCACCGGCGGCTGCCAGTTGCGGAGGCGATCCCTCTCCTCCACTTCCCTGATCTTCTGGACCACGTTGTCGTAGTTGCCCAGGTACCGGCGGATAAGCGCCGGATTCTTCGATGTGATATCCGCCCTGCAGAGGACCATCAGGTCGTCGGTATCGACCCCCGCCTCAAAGACCAGGCGGCGGACCGCGGAATCGGTCACGATGGTGTCCACGAGAGCCATCGGCCGGAGATGAAGGCGGACAAGTTTCTCCACATATGGGAGATGATCAAGAGGAAGCTTCATCCTCTGAAAGATCTTCTTCATCATGCGGGCACCGATATCCTCATGCCCGTGGAATGTCCAGCCCAGTCCTTCCTTGAACGCCTTCGTCTTCGGTTTGGCGATATCGTGCACCAGCGCGGCGAACCGGAGCCAGAGGTTTCCGGAGACGCTTGCGACGTTGTCCACGACGACGCACGTGTGCAGGAAGACGTCCTTGTGGTGATGGTCTTTCCGCTGATCGACGCCGGCCATCTGGGCGATCTCCGGAAAAACAATGTGGAGCACGCCGGTATCGAACAACAGGCGGAGGCCGACGGACGGAAGAGGCGACCTGAGGATCTTCAGAAACTCATCGGTCACGCGTTCCTGCGAAACCACGGAAAGCCGCTCGCGCATCTTCTTCACCGCAGCGAGCGTTTCCGGAGAGACGGTAAACCCTAGTTGGGCGGCAAAACGGATCGCCCGCAGGATTCGGAGCGGATCGTCTTCGAACGTCTGTTCCGGATCGAGCGGCGTACGCAGCAGTCGCGCTGCGATGTCGGCCCGCCCGCCAAACGGGTCAAGGAGCGTCCCGTAGGAGTCACCGTTGATGGAAGCAGCGATAGCGTTTACCGTGAAATCCCGGCGGCGGAGATCGTCATCCATCGTTCCGGCAGTCACATCGGGGTTGCGCGAATCGGCAGTATATCGTTCACGCCGCGCCCCGACAAACTCCACCTTCCCCCCCGGGAGGGGAACGGCTGCAGTCCCGAATCTTTCAAACGGAACCACCGTCGGCGCGCCGATGTCTTCCGCAAATTCCCTCGCAAATGCAATCCCGTCCCCCATCACGACGATATCGATATCCTGATCTTCGCGCCCCAGAATCGAATCGCGGACATATCCGCCGACAACGTAGACCCTGCGTCCCGTCCGGTCTGCAAGGGCGCCGATCCGCCGCAGGAGAGGACTGGGAAGGGAAATATGCTCCACCGCACCGGCCATCAGATCTTAAAATGCTGCTGATCGATTTTCTTTATGATCTCATTCGCCACTTCCAACGCATGCCGCCCGTCCTCCCCGCTGACCACGGGAGGTGTGCCGGAAGCAACACACTTCACAAAAAGCTCGAGTTCGAGTCGGAGGGCGTTCACCTCCTTCACCGGAGGCTGTTCAAACACAATTCGCCTCTTGTGCGCCCCCGACCCGATTTCTCCCAGCATCATGGTCCCTTTCTTCTCGGGCTCATTCTCTCCCACCAGTCGGAAAACCTCGGCCGTCCCTTCCGAAAAATCGATCGAGAGATATGCATTCTTTTGAAACAGGCGCATCTTCCGCATCTTCCGTTGCGATATTCTGCTGGCGGTCACATTGGCGACACATCCGTTCTCGAACTGAAGACGCGCGTTCGCGATATCCACACTTTCCGAGACGACAGCGACGCCGTTCGCTTCCACAGCACGGACCGGCGACTTGACAAAGCTGAGGATCAGATCGATGTCGTGGATCATCAGGTCCAGGACGACCGTGACGTCCGTCCCGCGGGGATTGAACTGCGCGAGCCGGTGGGATTCGACGAACATGGGGGCGATCGTGTAATGCTCCAGCGCGAGGATGGCGGGGTTGAAGCGCTCGATATGCCCCACCTGGAGACAAAGGCCGCGTTCGGCCGCCGCGCGGCAGAGCCGGTCCGCTTCATCGATGGACTGCGTGATCGGCTTCTCAAGAAAGACGTGTTTTCCTCCCGCCAGCGCCTCCATCGCCACCGCGTAATGGGCGCTCGTGCTGGTGGCAATGGTGACCGCATCGGTCCGGCCCAGCAGTTCTGCCACACTTGCCGCTGCACTCGTTCTGCATTGCGACGCCACCTCACGGGCTCTCTCCGGGTCAAGATCAAAGACTCCGGCGAGCACCGCACCGGGGATCTCTGCAAGCATCTTGGCGTGAAGTGATCCGAGGTGGCCTACCCCGATCACTCCCACACGCACGCATTCCATACCTCACATCCTTTTCCCGATCGTTACGCGACGATCATATCAACAAATATACCCATAACCCCGCCGAATATCAATGAATGCGGTTCCTTGCAATTCGGGCCCCATTGTGATACATTTTATGACATATGATACAAGCGCGTCTCCACAAACAGATTCACCTCCGGAACAAGGAGGAACATCGAATAATCGCCGGGCATCCGTGGGTTTTCAGCAATGAAATCCGTGAAGCACGGGGGGAACCTGCGATCGGCGACGTTGTCGAGGTCTTCTCGGCGCGCGGACTCCCCCTTGGCGTCGGCTTGTACAACCCCCATTCGCTGATCGCGGTCCGCCTTCTTTCAACGAGTCCGGTGGAAATCGACCGGGAGTTCCTCCGGGCCAGGATCGCTGATGCTCTTGCTTTGCGCGAGGGCCTCTATCCGGGCGAGTCGACGTACCGCCTCGTCCATGGCGAAGGAGATTTTCTCTCCGGGCTGGTGATCGACCGGTTCGGCGATCAGTTTGCAGTGCAGACGTTCGCGTACGGGATGGAGCTGCGGCTTCCCCTCGTGTGCGAGATCCTTGAAGAAATGTTCCATCCTTCCGCCATTGTGGCGAGGAATGATTCACCACTTCGTGCGCTGGAGAACCTCCCCTCATACCGAAAGGTCCTGGCGGGAGAGGCCGGGCCCGTTGTTATTGAAGAACGGGGAGTGAAGTATGGTCTTGACCTCCGGGAAGGACAGAAAACGGGGTTCTTCCTCGACCAGCGCGAGAACCGCGCGGCCCTTGCCCGCTACTGTGCTGGGAAGAAGGTGTTGGACGGATTCTGCAACGACGGCGGCTTCTCGCTGACAGCAGCCAGAGCGGGGGCCTCGAGCGTCCTCGGGGTCGACATTTCGGACGAAGCGGTTGCGCGTGCACGGTCGAACGCCGCCATCAATGGAATCGCCAATGTGCAATTTGAAACCGGCGACATGTTTGCGATGTTGAAGACGCTGTCGGAGCACGAAGAGAAGTTCGACGTGATCGTGCTCGACCCGCCTTCGTTCACAAGGACGAAAAAGAACGTGCAGACGGCGAAGAAAGGATACAGGGATCTCCATGCAGCAGCACTGCCGCTCCTTCCGCGCGGAGGAATACTGCTGACGGCATCGTGCTCGCATCACATTCTTCCGGAAGTCTTCCTGGAGCTCGTGGACGAAGCGGTACGGAAAGCGGGGCGGCAGCTTCAGCTGCTCGAATGGCGCGGGGCGGCACCCGATCACCCGACACTCCCGGCCGTTCCTGAAACCCAGTATTTAAAGGCGGGGATCTTCCGGATACTCTGATGACCGTCGCATTGGAGCGTTCCATGAAAAGAAGAGAGGAGGAGGAAAAATGAGCCGCTTTTTGTTGTGCGCTTCCTTTGGGATCATCCTGGGTTCAGCGCAGCCGGCCGTCGCAGCGATTACCTGCATGAATGCGGAATCGGACAGTCACCCATCTCCCGCCCCGCCGGCCGCGATAAGGAACTACTGGGGGGTCGATCTGCTCGTCTCGACGGGCGGGTTTGGGCTCGGGATGTTTTACCGGAGGGAATTCGACCCGGACCTGTGCGGGTTCATTGATTTCTCCGTCTCAGAGGCGGCCGACGAAAGGGAGGTCACTCAATTCGATTATTACGGCCAGCCCTATATTACGGGAAAGTTGAATCGCTTTTTTGTCCTCCCGCTCATGGCTGGAGTCCAATACCGGCTCTTTCGCGAGGACATCGTGGACTCGTTCCGGCCCTTCGTCAATGCGGCGGTCGGGCCAACGCTCATCTATATGAGCCCCTACGCGGAATTCGTGAATAACGCAGACGGCACGACTTCGGAACAGCAGGTGGAGTTTTTCCACAGTCTCGGCAGGGGGACGCCCCACTACACGGCATCCGCCTATATCGGATTCGGGGCAAATTTCGGTTCCGAGAAGAGCAGCGTGTATGGGATCAACTTCCGCTACTATTTTACCTACCTTCTGGGAGACGGCCTTCCGTCGATGTACGACCCCAATACGTTTGCCCTCTCCTCGCGGAAGAAAGACTTCGGCGGCTTCTTCATTACGCTGAACATCGGAATGGGCTCTTGAATGGCGAAAGGCACTGGCACACACTCCGGATCTCCCCTAAACCCGTCGAGGTACCAATGCCTTTCAGGTGTTACGCGTGTGCAAGCTACACACTCCGTGAATGCCGCGTGGTGACGGGCATCACCCACCGCGTCATTGACGCGCGGCTTTCCCTCTAGGAGACCAGAAACGGCTTGAGGAAACGCCCGGTGAAAGAAGCCGGATTCGCGGCGATTTCCTCCGGTGTTCCTGTTGCCACAATCCGCCCGCCGTCGGCTCCGGCTTCCGGACCGAGGTCGATCACGTGGTCGGCGCACTTGACGACGTCAGGGTTGTGTTCGATGATGACCACGGAATTCCCCGCATCAATCAGGGCACTGAAACTGCGGAGCAATTTCGCGATGTCATCAAAATGAAGACCCGTCGTCGGCTCGTCGAAGAAGAAGAGAACGTGCCGGTCGGCCGGCGGCATGCTGAGATGTGCTGCCAACTTGATGCGCTGCGCTTCGCCTCCCGACAGGGAAGTCGCCGATTGCCCCAGGCGAAGATACCCGAGCCCGACCTCTTCCAGCACCTTCAGCTTTTGCGCCACCTTCCTCCCTCCCGCATCCTCCTGGAAGAAGACAATTGCTTCGGTCACGGTCATGCCGAGGACATCGTCGATGTTTTTTCCGCGGAAGCGGACATCGAGGACTTCCCTCTTGTATTTCTTCCCCTTGCATGCATCGCATGTCAGGAACAGATCGGCGAGGAACTGCATCTCCACCTTGACGACGCCGTCCCCCTCGCATTCCTCGCATCGGCCGCCCGGAACGTTGAACGAAAACGTTCCGGGTGAGTAGCCCCGTATCCTCGCGGCTTGTGTGGCCGCGAAGAGGTGGCGAATCTGGTCGAAGACCTGGATGTAGGTGACAGGGTTGGAACGGGGTGACCGCCCGATAGGGGTCTGGTCGACCATTTCCACGCCGCTCACATGCTCATACCCGTCCAGCGTGCGGTACGCTCCGGGGTGGGCCGATTGCTCACCGAGCGCACGGCGGAGGCCTTTGTACAGCACATTATGGACAAGAGTGCTCTTGCCACTACCGCTGACTCCGGTCACGCATACCAGCATGTTCAGCGGGATGGTCAGGTCGATTTCCTTCAGATTGTGTTCGCGCGCGCCCTCCACGCGGATAGCGCGCCCGTTCGACACCCGGCGGTCCTTCGGAACCGGAATCGCCTTGCGTCCCGCAAGATAATCGCCCGTCATCGAACCGTTCCCTTCGCGAAGCATTTCCGCCAGGGGGCCGGCAAAGACGACGTTTCCCCCCTGCTCGCCCGCGCGGGGTCCCATGTCAACAATCATGTCCGCCGCCCGGATCATATCCGCATCGTGTTCAACGACGATGACGGTGTTTCCCGTATCGCGCAGCGCCTTCAGAATCCGGATCAACCGCCCATTGTCCCGTGGATGCAGACCGATGCTCGGCTCATCCAGAACGTAGACCGCCCCCATGAGAGAAGAGCCAAGCGATGTGGCAAGGTTGATTCGCTGCGATTCCCCCCCCGAGAGCGTGCTGGAGAGACGATCGAGCGTGAGGTAACCGATCCCGACGTCGTCAAGGTACGCGATCCGCTTCCGAAGCTCCTGCATGATCCTCCGGGATATTGCCTCCTCTTCCGCGGAGAACCGGAGCGAATCGAGGAACACCCGCACCTCGCCAATTGTCATAACCACCACATCAGAGATCCGCTTCTCGCCGACCCGCACGTCGAGGGCTTCCTGACGGAGACGCGCGCCCCTGCACGCCTGGCACGTCGTGTATCCTCGATAGCGGCTCAGGAGAACACGGTAGTAAATCTTGTATGACTTCTTCTCCATCATCTTGAAAAAGCCGTTCAGCCCTTCAAAATCGGCATTCCCCTCTCTGATCAGAAGACGCTCGCGGTCGGTCAATTGGCCATAGGGGACGTCGACGCGGAGTTCCGCAGATGCGGCAGCGCGGAGAAGAGCCCGGAGCCATTCCTTGAATTTCGGCGTTGACCATGGCTGGATCGCGCCTTCGCGCAGGGACTTCCGCTTGTCGGGCACGACAAGATCCATGTCGATCCCCACGGCACGGCCGAATCCCTGGCATTCCGGACACGCCCCGAACGGGTTGTTGAAGGAAAAGAGCCGTGGGTCCGGTTCCTCATACGCGATATGGCAGTCGGGACACGAGAAGTCCTGGCTGAAATGCAGCACTTCGTTCTTCTCCGGCAAGATCACGGCGGCATGGCCGTTCCCCGCGGCGAATGCCGTTTCGACCGCATCGGCGATTCGATCATTGACCGTCCCCTTTGCGAAGACCAGCCGGTCCACCAGAACCTGAACGCCCCCGTCCGGCATTTTCTTCGGCGCCCGGCCCTCGTTCAGGTCGATAATCTCCCCCCCGACGATAATCCGGAAGAAACCCTCCTTTTGAACGTTGGCAAGAGATCGTTCCAGTGTTTCCTTGGGGTGATGGGGGAGCGGAAATGCCACCAGGAGCTTGAGGCGGTCTGTCTCCTCCTGCTTCTCCAGCGCTGCTTCGACGGTGCGGACGGAATCAGGAGCGATCAGTCTGCCACATTGCCTGCAATTTGTCTTGCCGACCCTCGCAAAGAGGAGGCGCAGGTAATCATACACCTCGGTCGTCGTCCCCACGGTGGATCGCGGGTTCCGCGTGTTCGTCTTCTGCTCGATCGCCATCGCCGGACTCATCCCCCGGATGAGATCGACATCGGGCTTATCCATCCGCTCCAGAAACTGTCTGGCGTATGAGGAGAGACTTTCTACGTACCGCCGTTGTCCATCCGCATAGATCGTATCGAATGCCAGGCTGGACTTCCCCGACCCGCTCACCCCCGTGACGACGATGAGGCGGTTCCGGGGAATGTCGAGACTGATATTCTTCAGGTTGTGAACCCTTGCCCCCCGGATGATGATGCTCTCTTCCATGAAGAATCTTCCATGTGACAGTAAGATATCGTATGTGCATCGCGCCACAAGCGAAAGGCGCAATGAAAAAGCTACGCCATCCAACGCCGAAAGTCAACCTGCGGGCACAAAAAGCGCGGCGCCCCTGCGGAACCTTCTCCGCGGGGGCGCCTCAGCCTCCAACAACAACCAGGAAAATCAGTTGACGATCCCGTCGATCGTGAACGTCGCGGTCCCGTTGGGCCCGCTGACCGCCACCGTGAGCGTCACGTACGTCGCAATTTGAACATTCGACGTCCCGTCGCTCAATTTGCAGGTGAACTGCGTAATACCGACTCCGGGGAAGATCTCGTCCCCCATAACAAAGGTGCCATTCTGACCGGGAAACAGAGAGACGGCAACCTGGTTCGTCGGATCATTGGGATCGGGCGGCGGGGGCACCGCCGCGCTTACGGAAATCACCGTATTCTTGGAAAGAGGATGCCCCAACTCATCGGAGACCGTAAAGCTAAACGTCTGGCTCCCTCCGTTGGCAATAGTGAACGTCAGCGGGCTGAAGTTGGTGATCAGGGCTTTCCCGCTCCAAAGAACAAGGATGCTGTCCGTAATCGTCACTGCCCCTTCGCCGACGGTCTTCGCAACGATGTATTGATAGCCATTCCCATAGGTTACCGACGCGTACTGTCCGTAAGGGAAGGGATTGCCGCTGATAAGATTGGCTGTCCCCTGCCCGTCCCTGCTCGTGAACACGCTCGGCTCAATCACACCGGCGCTGCTCCGGAAGTACACCGCAGTTCCCTGCGCCACGGGGTTGCTGTAACGGTCGCCGACGAGGACGGAGATCGGCGAGAGCACGTTCACCCAATCGAGGATCGGAAGATTGTACTGCGCGGGAGCGATGGTGAAATGGGTCTGATCCGGGAACCCTGCATCGATGATAATGCGAACGGGGGTGGACGTAATGACGCGCGTCCCCACCGTCGTCGTGGCAACGATCTGCATGACGCCCGACCTGGTGCCGGCCGTGACTGTCGTGTATGCCTGCCCGATGCTATTGGTGGTGATGGGCGAGGGGGAGATATACTCCCCGCCGTTCGGCCCGTTGGAGATGGTGACGCTCAATTGGACCGCATGCGCTGCATCGATCGGCTGGCCGAGAGAATCCCTCACTTCCCAACTCAGAAGCGCTGTTTCGTTCCCACCGACTCCCCGTACTTCAATCTCCTGACGGTCGGCCCCCAGGAACGCAACCGTCTGCGCAAGGCCGCTCCCGCCCCCCCCCGGCCCCACGAGCGATTTCGGCTTCATGGCAATGGTGACGGAAGTGATTGACCCGGACGAAATGGAGACGAGAGCCGTTGTATCCCTCCACCCCGTCTTGCTGAGCGAGAGGAGAACCGTCGTCGTGCTGTCCACGTTGAACGACAGGTTAAACTGCCCGTTTGCATCCGTCGTGGCCGTCTGCGTTCCCCCGGCATAGCTCTGGCCGGAAACAGCGACACCGGCCATCGGCGCGGAAGTCGTGAGGTCCGTCACCGTCCCGCTGATCTTTCCTTGACCGCTGACAGGAGAAGCCGTATTATCGTTCTTGCAGGATATGACACCGGCGGCCATCGCCGCAACCAGAATGACAATCCACACGCTCTTTTTCATGACGTCGCACCCTTCGGATTGGATGATTCCAGGCCCCATGGATCCTATTCGCTGCTCTTGCCTGAGATGTGGTGCTCCCCCTTCAACTGCTCGTCAAGCCATCGATCGAACAGTCCGTCCTCCTTTGTCTTCTGCGTGATCCGTTCCTGCAGGGTAGGCACAAGTTCCGCCTTGATGAGAATGACCAGTTCCTTCTTAATCGTCTCTTCCCTGTTGTAGCCGAAGAGATAACGGAGGCCAAAGACGTACCAGGGAAGGTCCTTGAGGAAGGGAATCCCCTGCCGAACCACATCGTTCTCGGAATTGTACAGACCCCCGATGATCGTCTCCTCACCGTCGAGCATGAGCAGATTGGTGCTTGCCTTCGTTTTGTTCAGGATCGTGCTGATCGTCCCGGGCTCGACCGAGCTTCGCTCGACTTCGACCTTCATGTGGATGAAGTTCACCCCCTGCTCGGAGATCACTTGCGGAGTCACCGTGACGATCGTCCCGGCGCTATAGAACTTGTCGATGAGGTTCCCCGCAAAATCGCGCTCCCGGATGGAGAAGTCCTGCCCGACCTGGATGCGCCCTTCCTCACCGGAACGAACGGCAATCTGGGGGCCGCTGAGAATCTCCCCAAGTGAATACGTGCTAAAAAGCTTTGCCGTCGCAGTGATATTGGCAAACGACAATTTCGGCGTCACCGTCGTCTTGAAAATCTCACTTGTGACCTTGTCGCCCCCCCCGAAACTCGACGTGATATCCACGTCGTTCGTGCTCTTCATGAAACTCCAGTTGATGCCGGTTTCGTTCAGCTTGTCGAGGTCGACCTCAAAGAAAACCGCGGAGATCTTGACTTCCCGGCTCCGGAAATTCGCAGCTTCCTTGACGAACCCGACCGTCCCCGCTATCGTAGGTCCCGTCGTCCCCGCCTGCACCCCCCCTTTTCCCGCTTCCGTTCCGCCGCTGATCTGGATGTACCCCTCGTACTCGGTGTACCAGACTTCATTCTTCCGGCAGATGGCCTCCAGGGCATCCCGCCATTGCATCCCCTGAATATCCACATTGATCGGCCCGGTACGGTGCTCCGTATCGATGATGATCTTCGCGATCGACTTCTTGCTCACCTCGCTGATCACGGAGAGTGCTTTGTCAAAGGACGCGGTCGGCGCGATTGAGACCAGCTCGGCCGGCGATATGTACTCCCGCAGATTTCGCCGTTCCGAGGAGCTCCCTCCCTGTACCTGCCCCATTGCCGCCTGCGCGACGCAGACGAGGGCCACAACCATGAACAACGCTGCATTCTTCATAATCTCCTCGGTCCTATTTTTTTACGACTGTTTGAAGCGGGCCATAGCGGATCTTTAACTCCACTTTTTCGATAATCCCACCCTTGTTCAGGGTACATTCGATCCGCCCCCCTTCAGGGTCGATCTTCGTGACATATCCCAGATAGACCTCGTCCCCTTCCTGGAGTGTCCGAATGACGTTCGTCTGATCCAGCACGTAGGCCTTGCCGGTGATGACAGCCTTCAGATCGGAACGCTCGATCTCGACGAGTTCGCGCGCGTTCGGCGCGATGCCGCTCGAAATCACCGGTGCGAAGGGATCAACGGCAAGCGGATTCGGTGTGATGGACCGTTCGCCGAGGGAGCTGGAAAGCTCCGTCACCGATGAGAAGTAGGCCCTCACGGCCATCTCGAATGTTACAAGAACCTTCCCCTCTTCCTTCTCCGTCGGGGCGACCTCAAGCCCATGGATCGTCATCGTTTGTATTTTGTAGAGCTTACGGTCGTTTTCCAGGTACCAGACGAACCGGTAGAAATTCTCGAACGGCGCCTCCCCCTT
>Ga0182027_10002198_pt1 | contig 31839 bp, 41 predicted proteins | sample 712E1DmetaG_FD_121300 | JGI IMG/M metagenome (GOLD analysis project Ga0182027, IMG submission 121300) | Permafrost microbial communities from Stordalen Mire, Sweden - 712E1D metaG (Illumina Assembly) | ecosystem: Environmental > Terrestrial > Soil > Wetlands > Permafrost | place: Sweden...
CCAGCAGGCGGGGCCGCGAGGCGGTGGCCAGGCCGAGGCGCGCGACTGGCGCGCCGAGAGCCGCGGCCGATTCCCTTCCCCGGCACCATGTAAAAACCTCGCTGTAAGGCGGGGTTTTTGCGTATCACGTGAGCAATGACGATTGGCGTTGCTTTTACGTTCCTTTTGTCACCAGTCCTTGACAAGAATCGCTAAATGCGCTATGATAATCAGTCACGGTGGAAGTATCACCGTGGGCAAATCGGACCTTCCATACGAAAGAGGAGAGAACCATGAGTTCATTTACACTGCACATTTCGACACTGCAATTGCTGGTCGCGGGCGTCCTGGTAATCTGGCTGGCCTCGCAGGCCTTCCTGGCCTGGAGCCGAGCCAAGCGCACCAATCTGCTCTGCACCATGGTCAACGCCGCGAACCACATCAACGATGCTGAATTCGCCTGGGCCGACCAAGGCGAAAAGAAGTGGGCGATCGCCGCCAAGATCAACGGGGTCATATTGACCCTCACGACCGTGCTGGTGTTCTACCTCGTCTTCAAGAGTATCTAGCCGTCTCACCAAGCCGCCCCTCAACCCCTGCCCGCCGGGTCCTGTCCCGGCGGCTTTCTTTTTTTTGCGCCAACCAAAAAATCTCCTTGCGGGAGATTTTGCGTTTGCTTTTTAGATGACGACCTTGAGCAGGAGGATGGCTCCGGCAATCTGGTAGGCCAAGCCCCAGTTGAATGGGATGTCGCGGCCCTGGCGGAGCTTGCCGATGAGACGGTGATGATTGCGATGGTGGAAAGCGACGTAGCCACGGAGCCACTTGACCTTGGTGACCTCATAAGCCCCGACGAGCAGGTCCGGCAAGATGCTGCCGACGATGCCCCACTTCATCGGGCCGTGCAGGCTGGCCGGCGCGGACGAGAGGATGGCCATGATCGCGTAGGCCGTGATGATGGCGTCCATAGTGACGTAGGCCATGGCGCGACGAGCCTTGGACTTCTTGCCCGACTTGTAGTTCTCGAGCATCATCTCGTCGCCATGCGGAATCATGTCGAGCACGAAGTGCGACAAAAAGCCCAGGGAGAAGGCGGCGTATGAGTTCGGTACCGCCGCGCCAATCAACGCGCCGACGGCCGCATGGGAGACCATAAACATAACGTAATTTCCAGTCTACCACCTAAACCGGGTCTTGGCAATGGTCGAATCCTTGGCTAAAAATGGAGAAAAAACAATGGCTGCGCCACGTGAATCCCAGCCTCATTAATGAATGCGTGCCACGTAAAATCCTCGCTCAAGCTCGGATCACGTGGCTACGTAAAAATCCCAGACTGGCTGGGATTTTTACGTGGTAGCGGGGGCCGGAATCGAACCGGCGACCTAGGGCTTATGCGGGGCTCAGCGAAGCTGGGCAATATGTCGTCCTAACCGCTCGCACAGCCCTAGGACATAAAGCAAAAACCACAGCTTTAGGCTGCGGCTTCTACATGGTAGCGGGGGCCGGAATCGAACCGGCGACCTAGGGCTTATGAGTCCCTCGCTCTAACCGACTGAGCTACCCCGCCATCTCAACAATAAGGCAATTGTCACGGCCAACTTTAGCACGGTCAGGCGTTTTTGACAAGCCTCTCATGTCCCATTAACGACAAAAGCCTGACCGTTTCAGTCAGGCTCTTGTGGTAGCGGGGGTCGGATTTGAACCGACGACCTCCGGGTTATGGGCCCGATGAGCTACCAGGCTGCTCTACCCCGCGTCAAATTTGATGCTAGGACTGTATCAAAACTGATCCAGCACGTCAAGGCCGGCCCTGTCTGGCCGTTCGCTTGTAGACTTCCAAGGTCTCAACGGCTGCCTGTTCCCAGCTGAATTTTTGGGATCGGAGCAGAGCCTTGGCGCCCCACTCGGCACGCTTGGCCGGGTCCTCCAAGAGCCGCTTGAGGGCCAGAGTCAGTTCGGCGACGTCGAGTGGGTCCACGAGCACGCCGGCGTGTCCCACGACCTCGACGAGCGCGCCCCGGTTAGAGGCGACGACCGGCACGCCGAAGGACATCGCCTCAAGCGGCGGCAGGCCGAAGCCCTCGTAAAGCGACGGGAAGATGAAGACAAGCGCCTGGGACAGGAGACTCGGCTTGTCGACGGCGGACACGTAACCCAAGGTCCGGATGCGCGGGCCCGACGTGCCGAAAGCCCGATCTGTCTCGGCAATCAGCCGACGAAGACCGTCGCTCTTCCAGCCCGAGCCGCCGGCAATGACAAGATCAACGTCCATGACGAGCTTGGGGAAGCGCTGGGCCAATGCGACATAAGCCCTGACGATGGACTCGATATTCTTGCGCGGCTCCAGAGTCCCGAGGAACAGGAGGTAAGGGCGCTTCAGCCCATACTGCTTGAGCACCTCCGCCGAACCGGCGGGAAAGGCTTGGTGCTCGACGCCGCCGTACACGACGTCAATCTTGTTGGGGTCCGTGCCGAACCGGGCGATGACGTCGCGCTTGGTCGTTTCTGAAACCGCGATGATTCTCGTGGCGCGTTCCAGGCTCGTCGGCACGACAAAGCGCCGCGAGAAGAACTGGCCACCGGGGAACCATTCCGGATGCTCGTAGATGGCGAGGTCATGGACGGTGACGACGCTCTGACCGTGAAAACCAAGCGGCAAGCTACCGCTGGTAAAATGCGTGACGTCGGAGCGGCTCCGGGCGAAAGCCGAGGCCGCGAGATAATGCGAGTAGACGTATGGCAAAGCGCGCTTCCAACGGCAAAGCGGCACCGAGACCGCCTGAGCGCGCGGGTTCGAGCCCATGATCCCATGGACCAGCGGGCTCGTCGCCCGGTCGTCGAAGACCAGAGTCCAGTGGTGGGTCTCGTCCTGCCGCAGCAAGTGAGTCACGAGGTGCCGGACGTAATGCCCAACGCCGGCCAACTCGCCGCCCGGCGCGGACAGGGCCCGACAGTCGATGACAATCCTCACAGGAAAGCCGCCGCCTTGACGACGCCCATCGAGACTAGGAGCACGACGAGGCTGGCAATGACGTTGCCGACGAGCATGAGCTTGAGGGCCTGGCGTTTCTCGACGCCGAAGACCGCCGCCGCCAGCGCCCCGGACCAGATGCCGAAGCCCGGGAACGGGATGGCCGTGATGACGAGCACGAGCAGGTGACCGAACTTTTCGTGTTGCTGGGCGAAATGGCGCCGGGTGTGCTCGAGCGCCCGGCCGATCACCCGCTGGCAAGTCCGGCTACGCTGGTTGCAGAAACCCAGCACCGGCTCGGTGGCATACAGGATGACGAGGCCCGGAATGAGGCTTCCGAAGTAACTCCAGGCGAAAGCCGAGAACCACGAGAGCCCGAGGATCCCGTGGCCGACGGGAATCGCCGCGCGAATCTCCAGCACTGGCAGCATGGCGATGAGCACCGTCAGGATTTCCGGCGGCAGGGGCAGGCTGGTCAAGGCAGACGTGAGGGCTTGCTTGATCATTTGGTCCACTCAAAAGTCCGGAAGCCCCAGGCTAGGAGGGACTTGGCGTCCTGAAAACGGTCGTCGGAGGTGGGACTGCCAAGGATTACGGCGATGATGTCGCCCGGGCCCTGGGTCGCGCGCAGGACCATCGTGTAACCGGCCTCGTCGGTGAAGCCTGTCTTGCCGCCCACGACGCCGTAATCTCCGGCATTGAGGAAACTGTCCAAGAGCTCGTCCGTGGCGGGAATATGCCGAGCGTCGCCCGCCTCGGTCTTGAAGTCAACCCCCTTGAGCGTGACGGCCTGGCGGATTCGGTCCTCGGCCAAGGCGTTCCAGGCGAGTCGCGCCAGGTCGAGCGTCGTCGAAACGTTGCCGGAACCATAACCGGTCGGATCCGTGAAAGTGGTGTGGGACAAGCCCAGCGCTTGGGCCTTGGCGTTCATCCGGGCGACAAACTGGTCGCGCGTCAAGCCCGTCGAACGAGCCAGGGCCGTGGCGGCGGCGTTGACTGAGCCTGAAAGCATGGTGTCCCAAGCCTCCTGGGTCGTCATGGTATCGCCGGCCTTGATGGACAGGAGCCCCGAATAATCAAAGTCGCCCGGCTGAATCGTAACCTTGGCGTTCCAATCGGGCTGGGTGTCGAGCAGGACTAGGGCCGTCATCAGCTTGGTGATCGAGGCGATGGGCAGGATCTGGTCCTGGCCGTAGGAGAAGAGCAGGGTGCCGGTCTTGGTGTCGACCAAGGCCGCCGACTTCGCCGTCAGCTTGACGCCGAGGCTGTCGGGATCCTTCTTGCGCGGCGGTTGAGCTAGGCCGGGCGCCGGGGGTTGAGCCGCTTGGAGCGCCGCTGGGCTGGTCTTGGCTGGGGGCACGAAAGTCAGGTTGACCGGACGCAAAAGGTCGCTTCGCCCGGCGAGGCCGACGAAGAGCGAGATCAGGAAAGAATTTACCAGCATCCAACCCATAAGTTTCTACTCGGCGGATGATTCTTCCTCGTCGACCTCAACTACAATCTCGGTAACTTCCGGGGCTTCAGTAGAATCTTCTACCGTAGTTTCGACGGGTCCTGTCCCGGCTTCCACCCCAGAGGTGCTCGCCAACGTCTGCGCCCGCTCTGGGGGCCCCGAAGCCGTGCCACCCGTCGAATCGTCAACCGAGGAGCCGCCAGCTTCTGAAGCCTCCCCCGCCGAATCGGCCGGGGCGTTAGATGTTTGGGCCGCATTGGCGGCGATGAGCTTCTTGAGGTTCTCCTCGTTGCGGAGGTTTTCGTAGTCGGGCAACTCACTCACCTGGCGCAGTCCGAGGTAGCGGATGAAGTCGAAGGTCACACCATACATCGAGGTCGGGCCGTCGGGCCGGGCCTCTTCCTTCACCTCGACCAGGCCGCGGATCATCAGGTTGCGCAGGATGAGGCTGCAGTTCACGCCGCGAATCTGCTCGAGCTCGGCCTTGGCGAGCGGCCCGCGATAGGCCACGATCGTCAGGGTCTCGAGCGCCGGGCGCGTGAGCTCACCGAAGGTCTCGTCCTTCAGGAAGGTCTTGATCATCTCGGCATTCTCGGGGCTGGTGGCCGACTGGACCTCCTCGCCGTTCCTCAAGATGACGACGCCGGATTCGGGGCGCTCGGCATAGGACTTCTCGAGTTCGGCGAGGGCCTCGGTCACTTCCTCGCGCTTGTGACCGGTGACTTCGACCAAACGCTTGACCGACAGGGGGCGGCTGGAGACGAAGAGCAATGATTCGATTTCGGAGCGGAGGGACATATTCTGGCCTTAATTCTCCTGGATTTGGATGGCGACCGCGTCGACTTCGAAGGGGTGGAGGTGGATTTCCGCGAAGTGGTCGGCTTGGTGGACCGTGACCTCATGTTGTTTCACCAGTTCCAGTAGGGCCAGGAAGCTCACGATGATCTCGGCGCGGTTCTGGGCCATCTCGAGCACCCGGTCAAAGCTGACTGGCTCGCGGGACTTCAGCCAGTCGCGGATGTGGCGGATCTTCTCGTGGATGGAGACGGTCTTCTCGATGAGCGCTTCCGGCGGCTTGACGATGGGGATGAGGCGTCGCAGGACTTCGCGGAACATCACGGCCATCTTGTCGGTCGTGAGCCCCTGCGGCGGGGAGAAGCCCAGGGCGGAGACCGGCGGCTTCTCGCGTACGAAGGTGTGCCGCTTCTCGCCGAGGATGTTCTGGACCTTCTTGGCCGCCTCGACGTACTCCTTGTACATCTTGAGCCGCGTCTCGAGGTCGCCAGCGTCCTCTTCCTGGTCCCAGACCAGGAGCGGCAGGAGCATCTTGGACTTGATGTAAAGAAGTTTCGCGCCGACGACCAGGAAGTCGGCCAGTTCCTCGGCCGGGAGCTCCGTCAGCGTCTCCAGATGCTCGATGTACTGGTCGGTGACCGTGGCGAGCGAGAGTGACGTAATATCAAGCTCCTCCCGCTCGATGAGTTGGAGGAGCAGGTCGAGCGGTCCGCTGAATTGCTCCAGGCGGATCTCGTACATGACTAGCGCTTCACGGCCTTCCGCACTTTCTTAGCGGTCTTCTTCGCGGTCTTCTTCACCGCTTTCTTCACGATTTTCTTGGCCTTCTTCACGGCGGCCTGGAGCTTTATCTTGGCCTTGTCGCCGAACTGGCCGAGGGTCACGCCTTCCTGATTGTGCAGGTCCTTGACCCGGACGCGCAGCGACTCGGTGTACGAGCCGGCACCGACCAAAACATCTCGGGTCTTGAGCAGGGCCTTGTCGAGCAGGACTTCCAGCCCGTGGAACGGGGCGAAGGGCGTGATGGCGCCGGGCTTGAGGCCGAGCTTGTCCATCACCTTCTCACTGGCGATCTCGACCTTCTTGGCCTTCAGCATCTTCTTGATCTTCTGGAAGTTGGCGCGATACGAAGCCGGCACGACGACCACGAAGTACTGGCCGCGCTTCTCGATCTTCGGCAGTTCCGCCTTCACGAGGAGCGTCTTGGCGACGCCTTCGAGCTTCTCGCCGAGCGTCTGGGCCAAGTCGTAGGCCGTGTAGACTTTCTTGTGTGACACCACCTCATAGGCGATGCCACCCTTGTCGAGGTGCTTGAGGAGTTTCTTGGAGACCGCCATATTTTTACTGGTTATTTGCTGATGTTTTAGCGCTTCTTGGGCGTGAGGGCGAGGATGTGGGCTTCCTGGAGCTGGGGTTCCGGCAGTTCGGACGGGGCGCCCATCATCGGGTCGCGGGCGTCGCCGGTCTTGGGGAAAGCGATGACCTCGCGGATGTTCGGCTCACCCGCCAGGAGCATGACCAGACGGTCGATGCCCGGGGCCATGCCGCCGTGCGGTGGCGCGCCGAACTCGAAAGCCTCGAGGATGTGGCCGAAGCGCTTCTGGATCGTCTCGTCAGGCAGTCCGAGCAGCTGGAAAATCTTGTTCTGGAGCTCGCGCTGATGGATGCGGATGGAACCGGACGAGAGCTCGTAGCCGTTCAGCACCAAGTCGTACGACGAGGCGCGGACCTTGAAGGGTTCCGTCTCGAGCAGGCCGATGTCGTCGGGGTGCGGCATGCAGAATGGGTGATGCGCGGCCTGGATGCCGCCGGCAGCGTCTTTCTCGAACATCGGGAAGTCGAGGACCCAAGCGAAAGCCAGCTCGTTCGAGTCGTTCTTGTCAGCCCGCATGTCCGGCTTGTCGCTGCCGTACTTCTCCAGCGACTCGCGGTAAGTGATGCGCGGGAACGGCGTCGTGGTGATCTTCTTGCCGGGCGCGACTTCCTTGAGGACGTCAATCATCATCTTTTCGCAAATCGCGAGGACGTCTTCCTGCGTGACGAAGGACATCTCGATGTCGAGCTGGGTGAACTCCGGCTGGCGGTCGCCGCGCTGGTCCTCGTCGCGGAAGCACCGGGCCACCTGGAAGTAGCGTTCCATGCCGGCGACCATGAGGAGCTGCTTGAACTGCTGGGGCGACTGGGGCAGGACGTAGAATTTCCCGGCGTGGAGGCGTGACGGCACGAGGTACTCGCGCGAGCCTTCGGGCGTGCCCTTGGTCAGGATGGGCGTCTCGATCTCGCAGAAGCCCTCACCACGCAGCCACTTGCGGAAGGCGAAGACCAGCTCGTCCCGCAACATCAAATTATTCTTCAGGCGCTCGGTGCGCAGGTCGAGGTAGCGATACTTCAAGCGCAGTTCCTCGTCGACGCCGCGGGTGTCCTTGTCGAGCTCGAAGGGCGGCGTCTTGGCGGGGTTCAGAACTTCGAGTTCCAGGGCCTCGAACTCGACGGTGCCGGTGGGCAGGTTCGGGTTGGCCTGGTTCTCCGGGCGCTTGCCCACCTTGCCGCGGAGCGCGATGCAATACTCGGGTCGGATGTCATTGGCGGCGGCGAGGGCCTCGGGATTGCCGCGATGGAAGACGACCTGAATGAGACCGCTGCGATCGCGGAGCTCGATGAAGATCATCTTGCCCATGTTGCGGCGGGCGTGCACCCAGCCTTTGAGCAGGACTTCCTCGCCAACGTGCTGGAGCGTATCCAAAACAAAAATGCGCTTCATGTTCGTAATCATATGGAAACAGCTTAACACAGCCTTAAAATCGGGACAAATAAGAGCCTGACCCAGTGGAGATTTCCGTGCCGGAATCGGATGATTTTTCGCCAGGCGACGCGAAAATTGAGGAGGGATATCTGGTGATATCGTGACGAGATTTTCACGACGTCTGGCGGAAAATGGCCGATTACGGGCCGGGAAGACCCGCTGGGGCAGGCTCTAAGCTGGGGATATAATGAAATCGCTGAAAATGTCCTTAAAAACAGAAGTGGCCCGCTGGTTAGGCGGGCCGGTCAGAGGCAGCGTTGGGACCTAGGTTGTCGGAGGCGTCGGTGGGGTCAGAAGCGACGAGACGGAAGGCTTCGGGCCCCGGTCTGTCACGGCGTCCATGAACCTATGCGCCCCCCAAACCAAGCACACGACGGCGCCGATGGCAGACAGCCAGGGAGGGTGACCGTCACTATAGTAGTCCCCCACGACCCAAATCAGTTGCGCTACCGCCATGAGGAACAGTCCGATGCCGCGAGTCTTGCGGCTGAGGAACGGGATGGTTCCCGAGACAAGCAGTATGATACCCAGCAAGTCTGTGATTTGATGGAACGTCGGTGTCATTTTCAATCTCCTTGGAAAGAACGTTTTGCCGCGAATTCACGTGGCTCTGGTCAAGGGGCGGTTAGCCATTTGACGCTAGCTACTATAGCACGCCCAGAGGATTTTGTCAAGGGTCTTTGGCAGACCAAAAACCACCTAAATAAGGCTGAACAGACCCCTCCGGCCTTTGGCCACCTCCCCTTTCAGGGGAGGCATCTAAACGAAACCCCTCTCTGTAAGAGAGGGGCTGGGGTGAGTCTGTTAGGGCTTCAACCGGTTGAGCAGGCGCGGGAAGGGGGCAGTTTCGCGGACGTGCGGGAGCTTGCAGATCCAGGCGACGGTCCGCTCGAGGCCGATACCGAAGCCGGAGTGCGGCACCGAGCCGTAACGGCGCAGGTCCAAGTACCACTCGAAGGCCTCCTTGGGGAGCTTGTGGTCCTCAAGGCGCTTCTCCAAGAGGCTCAGGTCGTCGATGCGCTGGGAGCCGCCGATGATCTCGCCGTAGCCCTCCGGGGCGAGCAGGTCGTCGTTCAACACCTGGCCGGGCAGTTTCGGGTCGGGCTTCATGTAGAAGGCCTTCACCTCCACCGGATAGTGGTGGACGAAGATGGGCTTGTCATACTGCTGGGTCAGGATGGTCTCGTCATCGGCGCCGAGGTCGTCGCCCCACTTGATGTCGCTGCCGAGCGTCTGGAGCTTCTTCAAGGCCTCGTCGTAGCTGAGGCGCGGGAAACCGCCGGCGACGACCGCCTCGAGCGGCGCGACGTCGCGTTCCAGGGTCTTGAGCTCGGCGCGGCAGTTGTCGAGGACGCGCTTCACGACGTGGACCACCAGGTCCTCCTGGAGCTGCATGTTCTCGGCGTGTTCCATGAAGGAGGCTTCAGCTTCGAGCATCCAGAACTCGGTGAGGTGACGGCGCGTCTTGGACTTCTCGCTGCGGAAGACCGGGCCGAAGCAGTAGGTGCGGCCGAGGGCGGAAGAAGCCGCCTCCTGGTAGAGCTGGCCGGACTGCGAGAGGTAGGCAATCTCGTCGAAATACTTGACCTCGAACAGGTCCGACGTGCCCTCGCAGGCGTTGGGCGTGAAGACCGGCGAGTCGGCCAGGACGAAGCTGCGCTCTTTCATGAACTCGCGCAGGCCGTACTCGATCTCGTCGCGGACGCGCAAGATGGCCTCCTGGCGCGCGGACCGGAGCCAGAGGTGCCGAATGTCCATCAGGAACTCGACGCCGTGCTCCTTCTTGGCAATGGGGAATTCCGCCGAGGGCAGGGCCACGATGCGGGCCGTCGTGGCCTGGAGCTCGTAGCCGGATGGGGCACGCGGTTCCGGTTTCACCAAACCTTCGACCTCGACCGAAGCCTCGATGGAAATTCGCGAGAGAGCTTCCCAAGTTTCCTCGGTGACTTCCTTCTTCGAGAAAACGCACTGGACTCGGCCGGAACCGTCGCGCAGCTGGAGGAAGAAAATCGAGCCCGACGAGCGGAAGTTATAGCACCAGCCCTTGAGCAGGACCGACTCCCCCGCCTTCTCCGAAATGTCCTTAACGAGTGTGGTATTCATAGCAAACTCATTCTAGGCCAAAAATAAATCCCCCGCCAGCTGATTTCGTCCTTCAACCGACTAGGTAAGTGCAACCCCGTATATTGTAGCCGTTGAACTCGGTGTCCTCGTCCTCGGCCAAGGTTACCAGCTCCATGGTTTTAGACAGCTCGCTTAAAAAGTCGAACAGGACCGGGCGGTTGGTCGCGGCACCGCCGGAATGGTTGTCGATGACGACGGCAAGCTTCCGGCCCTTCGCCTCGGCCAGCGGCTTGAGATAGCCGACGAGCTTCTTCCAAAAGTCTTCCGGCGAGAGCTGGTTCACGACGTTCTCGCGCGGGTTGAGCCCGCGGATGACGAGGAGCGGCTCCTCAAACTCGTCTTGGGTCTCGATGAGGAAGGCCCCACCGGCGATGGACTCGAACTTGGGGTCGCCGGGGTTCTGCACCATGGTGAGGCCGATGAAGTTCGGGTGGTCCTCCAAGATGCTTTCTTCCTTGGAGGCCCAGCAGGCGTCAGCGAAGTGGCCGGAGAATTCCGTGGCGAGGCTGCGGTTGGGCACGAACCCAAGATCCATCGTCCCCCGCGTCTCCTGGTTCCGCCAACGCGCGAGCTCCTGCTCGAGGGCGCTGACGTTGAGGACGCCCTTGAGGCACTTCAGTGTCTCCTTGTCCTTGGCATACCGCTCATGCTTGGCCAGCGTCTCCTGAACGGTGACGTGATCGGCGAAGTTGATCAGCCAGCTCAACTCGGGGACGGCGGGGCGTTCCTGGTCCGATGACAGCTTGGCGTTCTGCTCGGCCGGGTGGAGCTTGAAGGCGGCATGGAAGGCCAGGAGGCGGAGTTCCTCCTCGAACTGCTTCCGGAGCGGCACCAGCTGGCCGAGGGCCTCAAGCGGGTCGAATGACTCGAAGCCGAGGATGGCGAGCCTTGCCTTCTGCTGTTCCAGGTTGGCCCGAGCCTTGGGATTTTCTTGCTTGGCCATCGCAACCTCGATTTCGACGATGAGCCGGTCGCGCTTCGCCTTGATCCGGTCGCGCAGCTTGTCCGAGGCCTGCTCGTCGTCAATCAGGTCAAGAGCCTCCTTGCAGGAAGCCGTGAGCTCGCCGTAGCGGACCAGGAAGCCCTGATCGTGGACGAATTCGGCCTGCTTCTCCACGTCGATCTTGGCGACGTGGACGACTTCGCTGGGGACGTACCCCTCGGGCAGGGGGCGGAGGCTCTCCCGCACCTCAAGATAATACTCGACGGTCTGGGTGAACGCGCCTTCACCATGCGCGCCCCATTCCGAGGACTCGTAGCGCGTCGCCGTCTTCAGCCACTGACGCGCGATGGGCGAATCGAGGATGACCTGGGGTTCGAGCTGGCCGCTGATGAAGTCATGGCGGATCTCGCGCAATCGCGTCATGAGCTCGCTCATGCCTTCGACGCCGCTGTGGCGGATTCCCAGCTCGCCGGCTTCCTCGGGGATTTCCCCCTGGGCCAGTCCTGCGTAAGTCGAGTAGATTTCCGGCGTAACGGCCTCGCCGAAGTCGTCGAAAGCCTTGATCAAGACCTTGTCGGGCTGGGGGCGGCGGGCGTTGACCGCGCAGGCCGTGAGCACCTGGCCTTCCTTTAGAGCGCTGTCGACCAGCCGACCGATCAGGTCATCGTCCAGCCCCTGAAAACTTTCGAGGTGCTCGGCGACCGCGACGCCTATGCCCATCTTGACGAGCTTGAGGGCGATGTCGCGGTCTAGGCCCCGGAAGTTGGCCAAGTAGTTGCCGACCCGTCGGGCCTCGCCCGCCTCGATGAGCTTGAGGGCGAGCTCGCAGTGATCCAAGCCCTGGAACTTCTCGAAATAGCTTAGGATGTCCGAACCGTTACCCGCCTCGATGAGTTCGAGGGCAAGCTCGTGGCGATCCAGATCACCGAACTTTTCAAGGTTATTGGCGACCGAACGACCGGCGCGTGCCTTAATGAGCTTGAGGGCCACGTCATGGTAATCCAAGCCCTGGAACTTCTCGAGGTGTTCGGCAACATATTGACCCGTATCCGGCCCGATGAGGATGAGCTTGAGGGCGACCTCCTGGTCCAGGCCCTGGAACTGGCCGAGGTTCCGGGCGACGTCTTGGGATCGTCCAAGCTCGATGAGCTTGAGGGCCATGTCGCGGTCTAGGCCCTGGAACAGTTCCACAAAGGAACCGACCGCGCCTTCTTGCCCGTGCTCGATGAGCTTGAGAGCGAGCTCTTGATCTAGGCCCTTAAACTTTGCCAGGCTCACGGCGACCGCCCGTTGCCATCCCGCCTCGATGAGTTCAAGGGCAACGCCGCGATCCAGGTCATGGAACAGGTCAAGATTCTCGGCGACCACGCTGGTCTTGCCGGTCTTGATGAGTTCGGAGGCGAACTCACTGTCCAGGCCCGGGAACTTGTCGAGGTTGTCGGCGACCACACGTCCCCTGCCGGCTTCGATCAGCATGACGGCGAGATCGCGGTTATCCAAGCCCGAGAACTTGTCGAGGTTATCGGCGACCACTTCACCTCTGCCCACTTCGATGAACTTGAGGGCAACTTCGCGATCCAAGTCCTGGAACCTTTTGAGGCTGATGTCCAAGACGCCATCCTTGATGAGCTTTAGAGCGACTCGGCTGTCCAGACCATGAAACTTACTAAGGTTCCAGACGACCGCGCCGGTCAAACCAGCCTCAATCATCTCGAGGGCGACTTCGCTGTTCAACTCGACCGGCGGGTGATCGAAATCAAAATCAAAATCGGCGTCTTTTATTGACGCCAAAACTTCGGCCGAAATCGGCGCTGGTTCCTCATGCTTTTCACCGCCGGGCGGATTTTCTGGAAAACGCATTATCCTGGCCTTATTTTGACGACGCTCGGGACGTCACTTCATGACCACCTTAAGCCGTTCTGGCGTTAAATTCAAGGTCGCGCGGACGATGGGCAGGCTGTTCAGCGGACGGTCGAGGTGGGCTTCCAGGAAGGCCAGGCCGGCCTCCAGCGCCGCCGAGTGGGTGACGCTGGCTTTCGAATCTTCTCGCAGGCTCTCGGAGAGCGCTCGGAGCTCGTCGGGTCGAAGTGGCAAGGCACCTAACAGGTCACTTTCGTGGGGGCGACAGGCGGCGCACAACACGACGCCCTTGGCAGGCAGGAAGAGGCCGCCGCCGAAAGCCACGTCGACTCGGCAAGAAGCGCAGTTCTCGAACGCCGGACGGTAACCGAGACCGTCCATGAAGCGCCAGACGAACCGCGAGAGGACGCCGCCGGTGTCAGCGGAATCAGCCAGCTCGGTCAGGAAGCCGTCGAACAAGTTCCAGAGACGTTCGTCGCGCTCGTTCCACTTCACCAGGTGATCGACGGCTTCGGCGAAAAGCGAGACGGCGGCGTGCCGAGCCGAGTCGGCGACGAGCGGCTCCGAGGCGCGGAGCAGAATCGCCCCGCAGAGCGTCTCCAGGCGACGACCCTTGGCCAGATGGACTTCTGTGAGCGTGAAGGGTTCCAGGTGGGCGCCGAGCTTCGAGGTCGACTTGGCCGTGCCACGCCCGACCGCCAGGAGCTTGCCCCACTCGCGGGTATACAAAGTGTAGAGCCGGGCGGAATCACGCCAAGGTTCGCGTCGCAGGATGATGGCCGTCGCATGGTAAGTCGCGCCCATATAAGAGCCTGTCCTAGTAGGTATTTGCGAGCCGGAAACGGAAGGGTTGTCGTCCGGCGACGTGAAAACCGAGGAGGGATATCGGGCGATATCGCGACGAGGTTTCTCACGACGTCCGGGCGAGAACCGGCCGTTTGCGGGCCGTGAAGACCTGCTGGGACAGGCTCTTGGCCCATCTTAAGCCTAAAAACCAGTGTCTACAAGGGACTAAAATGGGCATCCCTTGGAGTAAATACTTCACTGTCTCTCGCTTTCCGCCCGCTCCAAAATTTTCTGAACGAAATCGGTTTTACCGTCGCAATAAGACTGCCGGGCGTCTGGATATTCGCTGATCAAATCGCACTTGAGCGCTTCGTATTCTTTCCTGGCGTCCTCGTGGTTCCTCAAAAAATCGCGAAAGGCGATCTGGCGTTTCCAGAATGATCCGGCGTCTTGATAGGCGATGGAAAGGTGATAGGAAATCTGGCCATATTTCCTAAAGAAATGCCTTTCCGTGGATGAAGACGCGAATTCGTAACCAAGCTTGGCGAGGAGAGGAATGAACTTTTCCGCGTCCTCGCGTTGAGCGATAAGGACAGTAATGTCGATGATGGATTTGGCGGCCAAACCAGGAATCGCTGTGCTCCCGATGTGCTCAATCGCTATCGCTGCGTCGCCAAACACCGATTTTATCCTGTGCTCTTCACGAGCAAAATCCTCTGGCCAATTGACGTCATAGGGCACGATTTTCCATGTTTTGCGCTGGCGGTCGAGGTAAGTCTGGAGAAAAAGCGTGGCGGCGGCGGTGTCGCGATCGAGGCCACTGGCTTTCCAGGCCTTCTGACCGCCCATGGCCTTCATATGCGATTCGATCTCGCGGCTCGACAGGCGTTCGTCGACGAGTTCGACCGGCACGTCCAGGGCCGCTTCGAGCATAGTGACGAAAGTGCGCACGATGCCTTCCTGTTCCGTATGTCCGCCATTCTCGGCGAGCGGCAGTCCCACAATGACGCGATCGGCCCGCTCCCCTTTCACGGCTACCGCAATGTCCTTGATCAAAGAGGCATCACCATGACGTTCCAACAAACGAAAAGGCGCGGCCACGCCGGTCTCGGTGGAGCCGACGGCCAGGCCGACCCGCTTGGAGCCGTAGTCAATCGCTAAGAGGTTCATTGTGATTAAATTGGAAGAGGTGTCAGAATCTCGTAACCGTCGTCGGTGACGGCGATGGTCATCTCGAAGTGGGCCGAGAGCTTGCGGTCGGCGGTGGCGAAAGTCCAGCCGTCCCGGGCGAGCGTGACGTCCCAAGTGCCTGCATTGACCATCGGCTCGATGGCGATGACCATGCCGGAGCGTAGGGCCGTCTTGGGCATGTCCGGGTCGTCGTAGTTCGGCACCGGCGGTTCCTCGTGAACTTTCTTGCCGACGCCGTGGCCGACCAAGGCCCGGACAACCGAGAAGCCGTCGCGCTCGACGACACGCTGAACCGCCCGGCCGATCTCAACGATCTTGCGGCCCGGCTTCACGACGTCGACGCCGGCGAAGAGCGACTCGCGAGTCGTGGCCATGAGCTTGAGGGCCTGGCGCGAGACGGCGCCGACTGGGACCGAGACGGCCATGTCGGTGCAAAGCCCCTTATAGCGTGCGCCGATGTCCAGCTTGATGAGGTCGCCTTCCTTGAGCGTCCGGCTCGGCACGGGCATCCCGTGGACGACCTCATGATTGAGGGAAGTGCAGACGGTGCCGGGGAAGGGCTTGATGCCACCGCCGCCGCCATAACCCTTGAAGGAGGGCTCGCCGCCGACGTCACGGATGAGTTTCTCGGCCAGGGCGTCGAGTTCTGCGGTAGTCACGCCGGGGTGGACGCGCGCGGCAAGCTCCCCCAAAGTCCGCGACAAGATGAGCCCGCCCTCGCGGAGGTTCTCGATGTCTTTCTTAGAATACAGGTGAATGCTCATGGGTTCAGACGTTACTGCCGGTGTAAATGAGAAGCGCCAAGATCGCGATGACGGACAGGAGCCCGATGCCGACCCAGGTCAGGAGGCGACCGAAGCGCCGGCGGTGGTGCTTGATCTCCCGGAGGCGCAGGTCGATCTCGTGCGCCACTTCCTTCATGCCGGGCCGGGCGTCAATCTCGATCAGCTTGCCCTGCTTGCGGTACCACGCCTTGAGCGGCTCCGTCATGAGCCGATATTGCGCCAGGCGCGTCGTGACCAGCTCGGGCACGTCGTCGGGCCGGCGGATGATCTCGCCGCCACAGACGTCGCAGACGCCCCGGGAGTTGCGCGGTGGCTGGGTGATGACGTTGTAATTGGTCTTGCACTTGGCGCAAGTGCGGCGATAGGAGATGCGGCGCTTGGCGTCCTCGTCCGACATCTCGAGCGACAGGACCAGGTCCGGCTGGAAGAACGGCGCGGCCTCGGCCTGCTCGACAGTCCGGGGGAAGCCGTCGATGATCCAACCGCCGGGATGCGTCGCGAGCCAGCCCTTCAGCACGTTCAGCATGATCTCGTCCGGCGTGAACTCGCCCTTGTCGATGAAGGACTTTACCGTGCGGCCCCGGTCAGAGTCTTCCTGGGCAATCTCGCGCAGGAGGTTGCTGGTCGAGACCGTCGGCAGGTTCTGGGTGACCGACAGGATGTGGGCCTGGGTCCCCTTGCCGGCGGCCTGGACGCCCATGAGAGCGATCTTGAGGGTGGACTTGTTTTTTTTCATGGCCAGATCAGAAGTGAGATGAGATAGAAGCCGATGCACCCGAACGCGATGGGCGGCAGGGCCGGCATCGGACGACGGCGTCCTTGCCCGAAGAAGAGCCAGATCAGCAGGACGTAGCCGACGAGGGCGCCGAGGGCGGCGGCGAGACCGTGGATCAGCCCTTGGCGAACGGCACTCGCCGCCAGGATCGCCGGCAGGGCCACGTCACCCGTGCCGAGGTAAAACGCCTTACCAATCGTCCCGTCTCCCGGAGCTTTCATGAGAGGTGACTTGTCCCCCGAAGCTTTAGCGAAGGGGGGCACCAGGACGAAGGCCATCTGGACGCCCCGTTCCGAGAGGCCACGGAACATCCGGACCATGTGCCCGGTGACGTATACGGCCACGATATCGTAAAAGGCCAAGACCGTGAAGATGACGACGACCGCCGTCGGCCGGAGCCCCGAAGCGACGACCCCGGCAAGCCCGGAAAGCGCTAGCGCCAGCCCCAGGTTGGCGGTGAGGACCGAATGACGGCGATAGTACATCAGGGCGGCCAAGGCACCGGCGAGGAAGCCCCAAGGCGGCGGCAGGAAGACGTCAAACAACGCCACCGCCCCCAAGAGCACCGCCAGGACGAACAGAATCTGGAGCGGCCAACCGGTCTTGGAGAGCTTCAGGACCAGGATCAGCCCTAGGGTCGCGATCAGGAACAGCGCCAGGAAATAAGGGACGGCGATGAAGTCGTCAGGCGCGTAACCGCCCTGCGCTCCGACCACCCGGGCGGCGAGGACGGCCAAACCGAGGGTGACGACGAAAACCGCCAAGCCGTGCAGGAAGATTCCGGTTTTCTCGCTCATATGACGACATTATAGCAGGAATCGAAAAGCCCCGGCGGGCAAGCCGGGACTTTCGTTGCTAGGAGCCTAAGTGCTACTTCACGTCCTCGTACTCGCGCATCGTGAGCTGGGAGTCGACCTGACGGACGATTTCCAGCGCCACCGAGACCACGATGAGGAGGGACGAGCCGCCGATGACGAGGTTCCGGCTGCCGGTCACGAAGTGCTGGATGATGAGCGGCAGGACGGCGATGAGCGAGATGGCGACGGCGCCAGCCAGCGTGATGCGGTTCGCCACGAAGGTCAGGTAGTCGGCCGTCGGCTTGCCGGGGCGGATGCCCGGGACGTAGCCGCCCTGCTTCTGCAGATTTTCGGCGATCTGCGCCGGCTTGAAGACGATGGAGGTGTAGAAGTAGGTGAAGGCGAAGACCAGGACGAAGTACGCGATGCCGTAGTAGGTCTGGTTCTGGAAGGCCGCGATGACCCACTTGGCGGCGCCGACCACCCAAGCGGTCTTGGCGTGGGTGAAGAACTGCGCCACCATCGGCGGGAACATCACGATGGAGATGGCGAAGATGATCGGGATGACGCCGGCCATGTTGACGCGGAGCGGCAGGTGCGTGTTCACGCCGCCGCCAGCCGTGCCTGCGCCACGCACGATCTTGGCGTAGGTGACGGGGATGTTGCGCTGGGCCTCCGAGATGATGACGACGCCCGCGACGGTGAGGACCGCGATGACGAGGTAGGCGACGTAGGTCGTGATCTGCGCGACGTCGAAGGTCGTGGACACCTGGGACACCAGGCTAGGCATCCTCGAGACGATGCCCGCGAAGATCAGGATTGAGATGCCGTTGCCGACCTTGGCCTCGGTGATGAGCTCGCCGAGCCACATCATGAAGATGGTGCCGGCACTCATCGTCAGCATGGTCACGGCCAGTCGGAAGGCCGACATGTCAGTGAGGACGCCAGACGACTGGCGCAGCAGGGCGATCATGCCGTAAGCCGAGAACAGGGCGAGCGGGACGGTGAGCAGGCGCGTATACTGGTTGATCTTCTGCTGGCCTTGCTCCCCTTCCTTTGACAGCTCATCCAGCTGGGGCACGATCATGCCGAGCAGCTGAAGGATGATGGAAGCCGTGATGAACGGGCCAAGGCCGAGCGTCGCGACCGAGAAGTTCTGCATCGTGCCGCCCGAGAAGACGTTCATCATGCCCAGCATCTGGTTGGACTGGAAGAACTGGCGCAGCTTGTCGAGGTCGACGCCGGGAATCGGGATGTGCGCCAGGACGCGCGCGACCAAGAGGAGGCCGAGCACCTTCAAGATGCTGTTCCGTAGGTCGGGCTGTTTCCACACCTGGGATATTTTGGACCACATATGGCCAAATGGTACCTCCTTTTAGGGGAAGGCGCTACTTAAGCGACGCCGCCGGCCTTAAGGACGGCTGCCTTGGCACCGGCGGAGATCTTGCAGCCCTTGACGGTCAAGTGAGCCGTGATCTCGCCCTTGCCGACGATCTTGACTTTAGCCAAGGGGCCGGAGACGAGGCCCTTCTTGGCCAGGGTGGACGGCGAGACGACGCCGCCCGACGCGAAGGCGTGCGCGATGTCGGCGAGGTTGACGTCCTCGTCCCGGCGATAACGACTCGTGAAGCCGCGCAGCTTCGGCAGGCGGGCGGTGATGAACTTCATGCCCTTGAGGCGCAGCTTGTTGCGGCCGCCGGTGCGGGCCTTCTGGCCCTTGGTGCCGCGGCCGGCTGTCTTGCCGCGACCGGAACCCTGGCCGCGACCGACGCGCCTAGAAGTCTTCTTGGAGTTCTTGGTGGGCTTGAGAGAATGGAGCTTCAACATATATTTCAGGCCTTCCGGCGCAGCAACTTCAGGCATTCAATCGTCGCCTTGGTGATGTTGATCTTGTTGCCGCCGCGGATGATCTTGCCGACGATGTTCGGGATGCCGGCCAGTTCGAGCACGACGCGCATGGCGCCGCCGGCCTTGACGCCGGTGCCCTTCGGAGCCGGCTTCATGATGACGATGGACGCGCCGTACTTGGCCTTGGCCTCGTGCGGGATGGTCTCGTCGACCATGGGGACGGTCATGACGCGCTTCTTGGCCTGGGTGTAGGCCTTGGCGAGCGTCTGCTGGACGTCGGCGGCCTTGGCGACGCCGTAGCCGACGCGACCCTTGTGGTCGCCGATGATGACGCAGGCGCGGAAACGCATGCGCTTGCCGCCCTTGGTGACGCGGGTGACGCGGTCCAGGGCCAGGTTGCGCTGGTCGAACTCCTTCTCCTCACGGTCGCGGCGCGGGCCGCGGCGATCTCCGGGTCGGCCACCGGGACGGCCACCTTGGCCGGGACGACCGGGGGCGCCTCCCTTGCGAGGGGCGGAGGAGCTGCTGGGGGTGGTTTTCTTTTCCATGACTCTGGGATTAGAACTCAAGGCCGCCGGCGCGGGCACCGTCAGCGACGGCTTTCACCCGACCGTGGTAAGCGTAACCGCCTCGGTCGAAGACGACGGCGGTGAGGCCGGCCTTCTTGGCCTTCGCGGCAATCAGGGTGCCGAGAGCGTAGGCCATGGCGGTCTTGGCGGCCAGGCCTTCCGGCGCTTCCGGCTTCTTGATCTCGGTGTCGTTGGCGGCAACGAGGGTGCGGCCGGCCGCATCGTCGATCAGCTGGGCGTAGATGTGCTTGGTGCTGCGGAAGACCGTCAGCCTAGGCCGGTCGGACGTGCCGGCGACCTTGGCGCGGACGCGGGCGTGCCGACGCGCGCGCAGCTCCAGTTTCTTTTGAGAGGCGTTCATATGACGCTTGGCTTGCGCGGATTATTTAGCCCCGGCCGCCTTGGCGGCCTTGCCGGCCTTCCGACGGACGACTTCATCGACGTACTTGATGCCCTTGCCCTTGTACGGCTCCGGCTTGCGGATCCGGCGGATGCGGGCGGCGGTCTCGCCGACGAGCTGCTTGTCGATGCCAGTGAGCGTCAGGGTGTTCTTGTCGACCTTGGCTTCGATGCCGGCCGGCAGGTCGAACTCGACTTCGTGCGAGAAGCCGACGTCCATCTTGACCTTGCGGCCCTGGACAGCGACCTTGAAGCCGATGCCGACGAATTCCAAGGCCTTTTCGTAGCCCTTGGTGACGCCCAGGATCATGTTGACGACCAGGCGGTTGGACAAGCCCCAGAGGGAGCGGTCCTTCTTGTCGTTCTCGTCCTTGACGGTGACGCCCAGGATCTCCCCGAGTTTCTCGTCCTTGGACTTGGCGACCGTGACGTGCGGGTGGAGCTTCAGGGCGAGCGCGCCCTTCGGGCCCTTCACGCCGATGTCCTTGCCGTTCACGTCGACCGTGACGCCGGCCGGGATCTGGATGGGTTTCTTGCCGATTCGAGACATAGGCGTGATTTAGTACACTTCACAGACGATCTCGCCGCCCAGCCCGCGCTTGCGGGCTTCCTTGTTGGTCATGAGACCGGCGGAGGTAGAGACGACGGCGATGCCGATGTCGTTCAGGACCTTCGGGAGCGAGGTCTTGGGGACGTAGACGCGGCGACCGGGCTTGGAAACGCGCTTCACGGCGCGCACGGCTGGGCCGTCGATGCCGTAGCGCAACTGGAGCTTGAGTGAGGGCTTGGGGCCTTCGGTCTTCTCGACGCCGGAAAGGTAACCCTCGTTTTCGAGAATCTTGGCGATCTCGAACTTCACCCGCGAGAGCGGGAGGACGACCTCCGGTTTCTTGATCGCGGAAGCGTTGCGGATCCGCGTGAGCATGTCAGCGATGGGATCGGTCATCATAGGATTACCAGCTAGCTTTCTTGATGCCGGGAAGTTCGCCGCGGTTGGCGAGCTCGCGGAAGCAGATGCGGCAGAGGTCGAACGCACGCATGTAGCCGTGCTGACGACCGCAACGCCAGCAACGCCGGACGAGGCGGGTCGTGAACTTCGGCTTCCTGTTGGATTTGGCGATCTGATTTTCGGTTGCCATAGCGTTCGGTTTAACCGTGGAATGGGAAGCCCATCTGGCGGAAGAGCGCGAGGCCCCTCTTGCGGTCGCCAGCGTCGGTCACGACGACGACTTGGAGGCCGTGCAACCGCTCGACCTCGTCGGAACGGATTTCCGGGAAGGCGATGTATTCCTTGAAGCCGATGGAGAGATTTCCCTGCTTATCGACGAGCTTGTCGGAGATGCCGCGGAAGTCGCGGATGCGGGGCAACGTGACGTTGATGAGCTTCTCGAGGAAGTGCCACATGCGGGCGCCGCGGAGGGTGACCTTCTGGCCGATGACCATCCCCTGGCGGATCTTGAAGCTGGCGATCGACTTCTTGGCCAGCGTCTTGGCGGGCTTCTGGCCGGTGATGCGCGTGAGCGTCATCTCGACCGCCTCGACGAACTTCGGCTCCTTGAGCTGGTTCACGGTCATGCCGACGTTGACGGAGACGGCCCGAACGCGCGGGACCGCCATGCGGTTCTTGACGTCGAGTTCCTTCATCAGCGCCGGGACGATCTTTTTGTCGTAGAGTTCTCGGAGCATATTATTCGATCGTGGCGTTACACTTCTTGCAGACGCGGACCTTCTTGCCGTCCTCCAGGACCTTGCGGCCGATGCGAGTGGCCTTGAGGCACTTGGGGCAGACCAGGGCCACGGCGGAGGCGTGAATCGGGCCGAAGTACTCGATCTTCTGGCCCTTGTCCCCGCGCTTGCGGGTCTTGACGTGCTTGGTGACCTTGTTGACGCCCTCGACGACCACCTTGTTCATGGTCGGGAAGGCCTGCATGACCTTGCCGGTCTTGGCGCGGTCCTTGCCGGAGAGGACTTTGACGTTGTCGCCTTTCTTGATGTTCATATGCGGTGGCGTTAGACGACTTCCGGCGCCAAGGAGATGATCTTGGTGTAGCCCCTGGAGCGGAGCTCACGGGCCACCGGGCCGAAGATGCGGGTGCCCTTCGGTTCCTTGGTCTTCTTGTCGATGATGACGCAGGCGTTGTCATCGAAGCGGACGTAGGAGCCGTCCTTGCGGCGGGTCTCCTTGTGGGTGCGGGTCAGGACCGCGTGCACCACTTCCGACTTCTTGACGAGGCCGTGCGGGACGGCGATCTTGACGACGCAGGTGACGATGTCGCCCAAGACGGCGTAGCGCTTCTTGTAGCCGCCGAGCACGCGGATGACCTGGAGCTTCTTGGCCCCGGTGTTGTCCGCGGAGGCGAGCATGGAACGATGTTGAACCATACTTTTTCTTTAGGCCTTGCCGATTACGCGCCAGCGCTTGTCCTTGGAGTACGGGCGGCACTCCTCGAAGATCACGACGTCGCCGTTCTTGAACTCGTTCTTCTCGTCGTGGACCTTGTAGCGCTTGGAGACGGCGTACTGCTTGTGGTACTTGGGGTGCGCCTTGACCCGGTCGATGCGGACGACGATCGTCTTCTGCATCTTGTCCGAGACGACCACGCCGGTGAAGCGGCGCTTGGCCTTCTGGACGGTCGGGGTGGCGGGCTTGAGCTGCTTTTTCATAGGCGTGATTTAGGCTTTCTTCTTCCCTGCCGAGAGCAGGGTGAGGATGCGGGCGAGGGTCTGGCGGGCGACGCGGATGTCGCGCACCTTGGGATGCCGGGAGACGGCGACGGCGGCGCGCAGGGCGCGGAGCTTCTCGCGGGTCTCGCCGAGCATCTTGTCGAGCTCCTCCCCCGAGCGGTCCTGGAGTTCCTTGAACTTCATAGGGAGGGGGTTAGGCGTTCTTACTGATGAACTTGGAGCGGAACGGCATCTTGTGGGACGCGAGCCGCATGGCTTCACGCGCCACTTCCTCGGTCACGCCGTCCATCTCGAAGGTGATGGTGCCGGGGCGGACGATGGCGACATAGTGGTCGACGCCGCCCTTGCCGCCGCCCATGGGGACTTCAAGGCCCTTCATGGTGACGGGCTTGTCCGGGAAGATGCGAATCCAAATCTTGCCGCCGCGCTTGATCGAGCGGGACATGGCGCGACGAGCGGCCTCGATCTGACGGGAGGTGACCCAGGCCGGCGTGGTGGACTTGAGTCCGTAGGCGCCGAACGCCAGGGTCAGCTTGGTCGTGGCCTTCTGGAGGCCGGACGACCGCAGCTTGTGCCACTTGCGATGCTTGACTTTTTTCGGTAGCAACATACGAGTGGGATTACTTGGCGGCGGCCTTAACGGCGGGCGGGGCGGCCTTGGGCTTCTCGAAGATCTCGCCCCGGTAGATCCAGACCTTCACGCCGATCGCGCCGAACATGGTGTGGGCGAAATCGTTGGCGTAATCGATGTCGGCGCGGAGGTTCTGCAGCGGGACCGAGCCCCAGGAGAGCGACTCGCGGCGGGCGATTTCGGCGCCGTTCAGGCGACCGGAAACGGCCACCTTGACGCCGAGGGCGCCGGCCTTCTGGGAACGCTCGATGTTCTGCTTCAGGACGCGGCGGAACGGCATGCGCTTCTCGATGTCGGCGATCATCCCCTGCATGACGATGTTGGCGGAGAGGGACGGGCGGGAGACCTCGACGACGTTCATGGTGAGGCCGGTCTTCTTCCCGCGGAAGAACTCCCGGATCAGGCGTTTCTTCAGTTCCTCGATTCCGGCGCCGGCGCGGCCGATGATGACGCCCGGCTTGGCGCTGTGGATCGTGATGACGAGGTTGTTGCGGCTGCGGTCGATCTCGATGCGGTCGATCATGGCTTCCTTGAGCTCCTTGCGGAGCCACCAGCGCATCTCGATGTCCTGGCGGACCAACGCCTTGTAGTTCTTGTGGTTGAACCACTTGGAGTCCCAACCGTAGATCGTGCCGATGCGGAAGATTTTCGGATTGACTTTTTGGGCCATATTCTTACTTCTTCACGGCCTTCTTAGCGGCCTTAGCAGCGGGCTTGGCCGTCGGGGCGGGCTTCTTAACGGCCTTCTTGGCGGCCGGCTTTTCCGCCGGGGCGGACTTGGTCGCGGGCTTCTCGCCCTTGGCGACGACCGGCTTGGCGACCTTCGGAACCTCATGTTGGCCGAGCACGATGGTCACATGGCACGAGCGCTTGAGGATCGGCGCGGCCGAGCCCATGGCGCGAGGGCGCCAGCGCTTCAGGGTCGGGCCCTGGTTGGCGAAAATCGCCTGGACGTACAGGCCCTCACGGGACAGCTTGAAGTTGTGGGTGGCGTTGGCGATGGCGGACTCAAGCAGCTTCTTCACCGGCCGGGCAGCGGCCTTGGTCAGGAAGGAGAGCTGGGCGAGCGCCTGATCGACGGGCAAGCCGCGGATCAGGTCGGTCGCGAGGCGGACCTTGCGGGCCGACATACGGAGGTTGCGGACGTGGGCTTTGACTTCCATAGTCGGTTATTTCTTAGCCGCAGGGGCGGCGGGGGCGCCAGTCGCGGGGGCGCCGGCGACGGGGGCGGCGCCCGTGTCCTTAATCAGCTTGCCGCCGTGACGCAGGAACTTGCGGGTCGAGGCGAACTCGCCGAGGCGATGCCCGACCATGTTCTCGACCACGGAGACCGGCACGTGAATCTTGCCGTTGTGGACGCCGAAGACGAAGCCGACGAACTCCGGCATGATGACGGAAGCGCGCGACCAGGTCTTGACCGGGGTCTTGTCGCCGGCCTTGAGCTTGGAGATCTTCTTGATGAGTTTGGGATCCGTGAACGGACCCTTTTTGAGCGAGCGAGACATAGTCTTTGATTACTTGGTGCGCCGCTGGACAATGAACTTCCAGCTGGCCTTCTTCCGCTTGCGGGTCTTGACGCCGAGCGCGTGCTTGCCCCACGGGGTCTTCGGATACTTGAGGCCGATCGGTTGCTTGCCTTCGCCGCCGCCATGCGGGTGGTCCACTGGGTTCATGACCTTGCCGCGAACGCGGGGACGGAAGCCCAGGTGACGCATGCGACCGGCCTTGCCGAGTCGGACGAGCCAGGAGTCGGGGTTGGAGGAGACGCCGACCGTCGCCGAGCAGTTCTTGGAGACGGAGCGCATCTCGCCGGAGGGCAGGCGCAGGGTGGCCAGGTCGCCTTCGACGGCCATGACCTGGGCCGAGTTGCCGGCGCCGCGGGCCATGCGACCGCCGGCCCGGGGGGCCAGCTCGATGTCGTGGACCATGAGGCCGATGGGGATGTGGACGAGCGGCATGCGGTTGCCGTTCTTGGCCTCGATCTTGTTCAGCGAGGACAGGACGGTGTCGCCGACCTTCTGCTTGTCGGCGGCCAGGATGTAGCGCTTCTCGCCGTCCTTGTAGAACAGGAGGGCGATGCGGGCGTTGCGGTTCGGGTCATACTCGATGGCCTGGACCTTGGCTGGCACGTCGTACTTGTCGCGCTTGAAGTCCACCACGCGGATCATCCGCTTGGCACCGCCGCCGCGGTGGCGGACGGTAATCTTGCCTTGGGAGTTGCGGCCGGAGATGCGTTTCTTGGCGAGCAAGAGCGACTTCTCGGGCACGTGCTTGGTGATGTCCTCGAAAGAGTCCACCGAAGCGCCGCGGCGGCCGAATGTCGTTGGTTTGTAGGATTTTATCGGCATACGTTTAGGCGTTCTTGGCGAACAGATCGAGACTCTCGCCCTTCTTGAGGCTGATGATGGCCTTGCGCCAGTTGGAGCGCTGGCTGTAACCGGAGTTGGTGCGCACGGCCTTGCCGAGCACGTTCATCACCCGGACCGACGTGGCCGTGACGCCGAAGGCATCCTTGACGGCCTTCCGGATCTCGAGCTTATTGGCCTTGGGGTTGACTTCAAAGGCGTAGTCCTTGCCTTGGCCCGAGTAGCGCTCGGTGACCAGGGGGCGGACCAGGATGCGCCAGGCGTCGCCGGTCGCGCGGGCCGGAGCGGCGGGCTTGGGCTCCTTAACTTCTTTAGTCTCCTTCTTGGAGGCGACGGGCTTCTTCGCGGTCTTCGTCGCGGGCTTCTCGGCCTTGGCGGCGGGCTTGGGGGCCGGGGTGGCCTTCTTCGCCGGAGCCTTCACGTCTTTCTTGGCTTCCTTGTCCTCCGTAGCTTTAGCGGAGGAGGATTTCTTGAAGATCGGCATAGGCGTTTACTTACGGAACTTCGCTTCCCAGGCCTCAATCGTGGCGACCGGGGCGACGACGGAGTCGGCCTTGAGCAGGTCGAGGAGGCTCACGTCGGAGACATTGACGGTCTGGACCTTTTGGAGATTGCGGGAGGCGCGGACGACCATGGGTTCGGACTTTGGCAGGACGACCAGGATGTTGCGCTTGACCGGCAGTTTGGCCATGAGTGCCGCCATCTTCTTGGTCTTGCCGTCCGCGAAGGTCAGCGAATCGAGGGCAATGAGCCCGTCGTTCTGCGCCTTGTCGGTCAGGGCCATGGCCAGGACCGCGAGCTTGGTCTTCTTGTTGACCTTCTTGGAGAAATTGCGGTTCGGGCGCGGGCCGAAAGTGATGCCGCCGCCGACCCAGATCGGGGAACGGGTGGAACCCTGGCGGGCGCGACCGGTACCCTTCTGCTTCCACGGCTTCTTGCCGCCGCCACGGACCTCGCCGCGGGTCTTGGTGTGGGCCGAGGCGACGCGAGCGTTGTCGGCTTGGGCGCCAGACACGAAATGAACCAGCCCCTCGTCGATCTTGACGTTGAAGAGCTTGGGCGCGAGTTCCTTCTCGCCGACCACTTTGCCCTCCATGTTGTAGACCTTGATCTTAGTCATAGGGGTGGTTAGTTAGCCGCTTCGGCCTTGGCTTCGGCCACCGGGGCCGTGGGAGCCTTGTAAGTCATCTCGCCTGGGCCGGAAATCATGAGGAGAGCGCCACGCGCGCCGGGCACTGCGCCCTTGATGGCGATGAGATTCTGTTCGGGCATGATCTCGACGACTTCGAGGTTCTTGACCGTGACCTGGTCGCCGCCCATGCGGCCGCCCATTTTCATGCCCTTGAAGACGCGCTGGTTGCCGCCGGAGCCGATCGAACCCGGCATGCGGAGGTTATCCTTGTGGCCGTGCGAGGCAGGCCCGCCGGCGAAATGGTGACGCTTGACGACGCCCTGGAAGCCCTTGCCCTTGGAGACGCCCATGACCTCAATGGCGTCGCCGGACTTGAAGGCCTCGACGGTGATCTTGGCGCCGACCGTGGCGGCGTCCATGGTCTCGAGGCGGAACTCGCGAAGGGTCGCGAGGCTGCCGTTGTCACCGAGGTGACCGGCCATCGGCTTATTAATGTGCCGGGTCACTCCACAACCGACCTGAACGGCGATATAGCCGTCCTTGTCAGCGGTGCGGACCTGGGTGATCACGCAGGGCTCGGCCCTGACGATCGTGACCGGCACCACTTCGCCCGACGGGCGGTAGCGCTGGCTCATCTCGACTTTGCGTCCGATGATGTACTTCATATTTCTTGGCAGAGGATCGCCCTGTTGCGATCGATGCCTCTGTGCCAGTTAATTAGCCTTGTCCGTTTCGAGCCTGCTCGTCAGGTCCCTATAAACAGAAACAAGAAGTCCGTGCGCCACCGAAGTGACATAGAGACTTCTTGCGTCTGTCTACGGGCCCACTGGGTGGGCAGGGAACAGAGACAAGTTTTTCGTCAGTCGTTGCTAACTCCCCTTTCGGGCCCCATACCAGAGGTTTTGGCGATCCGCAGTCTGCCGGAATCCGCGCCATCTTTCTCTGCCGCTCCCGATCGAGGTTGATTTTTTAACGTTTGTCATTCCGAGCTGTTAGCGAGGAATCGCTTGCTTTTCGTGTCAGGCAAGGGATCCCTCGGCGATGCTCGGGATGACGACTTCGTCGTTACATCTTGATCTCGACGTCCACGCCGGCCGGGAGGTTGAGGCTCATGAGAGACTCGACCGTCTTGGGCGTCGGCTCGAGGATGTCGATCAGCCGCTTGTGGACGCGCATCTCGTACTGCTCACGCGAGTTCTTGTGGACGAAGGTCGAGCGGTTGACGGTGTACTTGTGCTTCTCGGTCGGCAGGGGGATCGGACCGCGGACCGAGGCGCCCGTGCGTTCCGCCGTCTCGATGATCGTGCGCGTCGACTGGTCGATGACCTTGTGGTCGTAGGCGCGGATCTTGATGCGGACGCGGTTGATCGCTTCTTCCTTGGCCTTGACGACTTTCTTTTCCATAAGGATCTTCATGCCAGGCGACCCCGGCCCCTAGAGAGAGGGGTCGGGGTCGTCAGCAATTTTACTTGGTGATCTTGGTCACGACGCCGGCGCCGACGGTGCGGCCGCCTTCGCGGATGGCGAAGCGCATCTTGTCCTCCAAGGCGACAGGGGCGATGAGCTTGATCTTGAGGTTCTGGGTGTCGCCAGGCATGACCATCTCGACGCCCGCCGGCAGCTCGACCTCGCCCGTCACGTCGGTCGTGCGGATGTAGAACTGGGGCTTGTAACCCTTGAAGAACGGCTTGTGGCGGCCGCCTTCCTCCTTGGTGAGGGTGTAGACTTCGCCCTCGAACTCGGTGTGGGGGGCGATGGAACCGGCCTTGGCGAGGACCATGCCACGCTCGACCTCTTCCTTCTTGGTGCCGCGGAGGAGCAACCCGGCGTTGTCGCCGGCGCGGCCCTCGTCGAGCTGCTTGTTGAACATCTCGACGCCGGTGACGACGGTCTTGCGGGTGTCGCCGAGGCCGATGATCTCGACTTCTTCGTTGATGTGGATGATACCGCGCTCGATGCGGCCGGTGACGACGGTACCGCGGCCTTCAATCGAGAACACGTCCTCGATCGGCATCAGGAACGGCTTGTCGGTCTCGCGGACAGGTTCCGGGATGTACTCGTCCATCTTGGCGATGAGGTCGAGGACGCACTGGGCCTCCGGGCCGGTCGGGTTCTCGAGGGCCTTGAGGGCCGAACCGCGGATGACAGGGGCGGTGTCGCCGGGGAACTTGTATTTCTTGAGCAAATCGCGGCACTCCTCCTCGACGAGGTCGATGAGCTCCTTGTCGGAGACCATGTCGCACTTGTTGAGGAAGACGATGATACAGGGAACGCCGACCTGATAGGCCAGCAAGATGTGCTCACGAGTCTGGGGCATCGGGCCGTCAGTGGCGGCGACGACAAGAATGGCGCCATCCATCTGGGCGGCACCGGTGATCATGTTCTTGACGTAGTCGGCGTGTCCTGGGCAGTCCACGTGCGCGTAGTGGCGCGTGGCGGATTCGTACTCGACGTGGGCGGTGGCGATGGTGATACCGCGGGCCTTGGACTCCGGAGCCTTGTCGAAAGAGTCGACACCAGCGGCCTTAGCGAGGCCCTTGGTGGCGAGAACCGTGACGATCGCGGCGGTGAGCGTCGTCTTGCCGTGGTCGACGTGACCGATGGTACCGACGTTAACGTGCGGTTTGGTGCGTTCGAACTTTCCAGCCATACGTTGTTTATTCCGCCTTAATGAGCGGGGTTGTTTAAGAAGTCTTCGAGACTATAAACGAAATTGGGAAGTTTGGCAAGCTTAGCGATGACGGTAGGGACTCTATCAGGGATTCCGAGGCTTGGCAAGAGGTATCGGGGCGGGTCCTGTCCCGGCTGTAAACGTAGTGATTTCTCCGCTTACCCTCCCCTGAAAGGGGAGGTGCCCAACGGGCGGAGGGGTAGTCGGGCCCCAGAGCCGCGCCACCCGCTAGGCTCCCTCTATGACAACCTTTTTGGCTTACTCTAGCGGTTCCATGTAGAACTGCTCCTCGCCCTCGACCTCGAAGTGTGCTTCGACCATCGGCAGGGGTGCCGGGGCCTTGGGTTTGTTGCTGATCATGGGCTTGAACAGATCACGGGGCTGGGGTTCGGCGTTGTCGAGGCCAAGCTTGGAGCGCCAGAGGTCGGCCGGCTTGGCGAAACCCTGGACGTTCATGGGCTTGGGGGACGGATGCGAGGCGGGCGGCGGGGCGACGGGCGCTTCGGCCTTGGGCAGAGCGGGCTTCTCCCCTACTGGCTTAGCGGAGTTTCCGACGAGGCGCTCGTACTGGTCGAGGCTCATCAGGACGTAAGGGTGTTCGCCGGCGGGGTCGGTCACGATGACCTTGTCGCCGGTCTTCTCAACGAGGCCGAGAAGGCGACCAATTGTCGGTTCGTTCATAAATAAAGAGGTTACTAGTAACGGCACTTTAACGAAAATGGGGAGATTGTCAACACAAATTAAATCGCCCTGGTTCACAGGGCGATAGGTGGCAGAGTTTGCGCTTAGATTCGCACTTTCATCAGCGGGCGTACGACCAGCAGGATGACCAGAGTGGCCACGAGAACCTCGAACGGCGGACCGAACGGGCTCCGGAGCGCGCCCCAAGTGGCCAAGCTGAAGGCCAAGAGGGTCAGGGCCGTGAGCGGGAACAGCATCCGGAAGACCCGACCGCCGACGACGACGGCTGACGCGAAGCCGATGCTGTAGACCAGCGACTTCCACGATTGGGCCAGCACCTCTGGCGGGACGAGGGACGCGGGCAGGGACTTCGTGACGGCCACGAGAGCGGCGGAGGACGCGCAACCCAGGGCGACGGCGAAGAGCGTCGCGACTTGAGTCCAAGTCAGTTCCGAGTCTGCACCGGCGACCGGACGCGTCCAGCCAACGCGCTGAATTGCGCGCAGGTACACGAGGCCAGCGACGACGAGGGCCAGGGTGCCGACGATGGCGACCGTGGCGGCGAAGCCCAGCGGTCCGAGCAGTCCCGTCCAGGTGCCGAGACCGTGAATCAAGAGAACCAGGGCCGAGGCGAGCATGGAGCAGAGCACGAGACAGGAAAGCGTGAGCTTTTCGTTGTTGTTCATGGAAAGAACCTCCTGAACTATGGATATCACGTTTAGGGCTTTCTGTCAAGGCCCGCCAACAGGCAAAATGGCCAAGAATAGGCCTAAAACTAAAAGCGCTCCGGACGAGTCCGGAGCGCCTTCTTGTCTCTAGACTACTCCTCCGGCCTTTCAGGCCACCTCCCCCTACAAAGAATCAACTCACCTGTGCCCTCCCCTGAAAGGGGAGGAGGACTGCCGGTCGGCAGGCCAGGAGAGGTGATCAGGGAAGGATAAGAGGTAGACGTCTCTTAGAAGGTGCCCGTAGCGACGAAGGTCAGCGTGTCGCCGTAGTCGGAGTGGGCGGCGGTGGTGCCGGAGATGGCGGCCTTCACCTCGAGGCTCTGGAAGGCGTTGGCGGTGGCGTGGGCGACCGACCAGATCGCCTGGGCGGAGGTCGTGACCGCGCCGACGGAGCCGGCGGCCGTGCCGCTGGAGCAGGTGGCGGGGAACGCGGCGCCCGTGACCGGGTCGGAGCTGGCGGGGACCGAGCGGGTCGCGCCGTCCGTGCTCTTGACGCCGTCCGTGCACAGGCCGTAGTTGGCCGTGCCGTGGGCCATGGCGTTGATGCCGCCGTTGGCGGTGAGCGACGGGATCACGTCGCCGTGGTTCGAGCTGGACATCAGGGCGGCGTTCTGCGACTTGACGGTGACGGTCGCGCCGGAGCTCGCGTTGGTCGAGAGGCGGGTGCAGATGTGGTTCACGAGGTTGACGTCCGAGGAGGTGACGGCGTCGCGGGCCAGGATGCCGAGGGCGACGACGCCGCCGTCGCCGGTGAAGGCGCCGCTGCAGGCGGTCGCGGAGTCCTGGGCGCCGACGTCGAAGGCCAGCGTGGGCTCGACCGTGGCGCCGATGCCGACCTGGTCGGAGGCGAGGATGTAGACGGCGACC
>Ga0182027_10002200_pt1 | contig 31831 bp, 25 predicted proteins | sample 712E1DmetaG_FD_121300 | JGI IMG/M metagenome (GOLD analysis project Ga0182027, IMG submission 121300) | Permafrost microbial communities from Stordalen Mire, Sweden - 712E1D metaG (Illumina Assembly) | ecosystem: Environmental > Terrestrial > Soil > Wetlands > Permafrost | place: Sweden...
GAACTCGTTCACCAACCAAACCATCGCCCAGATGGCCCTGTGGGAGAACGCCACCAAAGGCAAGGACGCGACGACCGGCATGACCTTCGCCGCCGGCCAGGTCTACGTGCTGCCCAAGAAGCTCGACGAGAAAGTCGCGCGCTTGCACCTCAAGAAGGTCGGCGTGAAGCTAAGCGTGCTGAGCAAGGCGCAGGCGGATTACCTGGGAGTGCCCGTCGAGGGGCCGTACAAGCCGGATCATTACAGATACTAGGGGTGATGGGAGGAGCGGGCGAGATGTGCTCGTCCGCTCCGGCGGGAGTCTGAAGCAACTTCCGTGACCCGATGGCCGACAAGTCTCCTTTGTGGAGGAAGCGATTCGAGCACAGCCCGCGTCTGCGGGAGCGCCAGAGCCACGCGGCCGGCGGAACAAGGTGCTCGCTTGGAGGGGGCCAGGACACGCGCCTCGCGCAGGCGGTGAAGCCGGGGAAGAACGCACGAAACTGCAGCCCACCGACGCTTTCAGGGCTGGGAAGCTTCGACTGGGGGGGGCGCGCGACCGGCGACAGAGTAGTCAACCACAAGGCGTATCACCGTCTCTACCTGTTTGCCGGCCTTGACCACGTGGAGGCGACTAGCGGCGACCGAGCCGAGTTGGTCGAGAGATTGAAAGAGCAGAGCGTGCAGCGCGGATTGTGTCGTGTAGAGGGCCCCGGCAAAGTCCAGACATACGTGCCGATTGGCCACGAGCGCCTCGCGGAAAAGGGGTTCGTTTTCGCGGTACCAGGTCTTGTTCGCTGCGAATCCGATGGAATCCACAGGTGGTCGGAACACTACTGCGCCTGTAGGTGGCGGTCCGAAATGGACAGCTTCGACGCCGATGCTGCCAGTACCGCGAGGAGTAAGAGCGAAGAGGCCCGCCCGGTCTGGGTAGAGGGTCACGCATACTAGAGTTCCTCGCCAACGCGGCACCGTTTTGAACTCTCCAGCCCCCCGGCTAGACTCTCGAAAACACCCCTCACCACTCCAAACCAACATTGCACCTCCGCAGTCCTGAGCGAACAGGCGGGTCGTGTGGAGCCCTAGGCCAGCGTTGTGCGGAGCGTTGGGCCTGCCAGGCTTGCCCGCACCGGTGATTCTTGGCTGAAGGGCCTTGTCGATTGCCGCCATATCGTCTTCTGCAGGTAGGAGGACGCGCTTTCTCAGCAAAGTGCTCCTGATTCCAACACCCGTGTCTGCGACCGCGAAGGTCACCCGGTGCTGTGTTCGGAAGTGCCCGGCGGCGAATGCTGTGGGGGTTGAACTTTCGCTATGATCCTCGGCGTTCTGGAGCATCTCCCTGATGGAACCGCCCAAAGCTTGGATGGCCTGTTGACCCTTGATCTGAAGAGTCTGGATGACGCCGACGGAACAGGCGGTAATTCCATCTTCCCCTGCTACTGCGCAGAGAGGGTAGAAGTCAGGGGTTGGACTAACGCGCTGGGAAGGCGCGCTGTTTCCAACGAGAGCCGAAAGAAACCCCGTGCGCCACGTGTATGGGGATTTCAGGTTCTCACCGATGGTGACTGATCGACCACGTGACCGGATGTGTGTGACCCAAGCGGCCAGAGCAACAAGAGCAGGCGGCTCAATATGAACCGGGGGACCTCCGGCTGCGGTAATGAGGAGCGGTTCATCACCGTCCCAATCCCAGCCCCCAGAAGGGCCGCCGAGAACGAAGTCGAAGTTGAGAACCTCGGGTAGTGGGACTTGCCTAGCGACGCTTTTGGTGGTATCCATGATGGTGAGGAGTGGCGGTAAGCCTTCCGAGCAAAGTCTAGTTTTCGCTGTGCGAATCTGACTTTGCGGTCATTCTACCCAAGCCCTTCTCGTGTTTTACCGCGAGAAGGGCCTTTTTTGTTATATTTTCGCACGATGGATGTTCAGCTGCAGGCCGCCTTAGACCAAGTGCGGCAGCGATCTGGCGGACCTGGTAGTTCTGCACTATTGGCCCAAGTAGGCAATCTACTCAAGGGATTCGGCGTTGAGCCCAAGCGCCTCCCAGGACCCCTCGGCATGGTGTTGCGGTCCATGCCGGACTTCTGCCGTGTCGAGGGCGATCACGTGTTGTTCCTGCCTGGTGGTGAACGTCCCTCTCTCAGCGGTTCTTCGCCGCCCGAGAATGAGGCGCCGAAGCAGTTGGAATCTCAGGGAGAGGCATGGATCCGTCCGGACTTGTGGACCGCCCTGGTCAAATTCCAGGATGGACTCGGCCACTACCTGAACCTCGAGACATTGCAGATCACTTCGGTTCCGGTCAACGATAGCCAGCCCGGCCCGCCAGTAGCGGATGACCCGGTTCGGTACATCAGAATACCCACGATACCAACAGCGGAGCAGCAGGAACCACTGCGACACCTTCTGGCCGATTCCTTGCCCAAGGAGCAGGTTGAAGCTCTGTTTTCCTCCTTTGATTGGGGGCGACAACTCCACGAGACCCTTCCTCCGATACTTGGACGAGACCTTGCAGCGGAACGGCGTCGCCAAGTCTTAGAGCGTGCCCAATCATTTCTCCACGAGCACAACATTCCGCCCCACAATTTCGTGCGTCAGGGTGGCCCTAGTCATGCGAGGGCGAACTTGGGCGGTGACGGACAGCGGGTCAGCGGGAGCGACGGTGCTCTACACCAAGGTCTTCGGCAAATGCTTCACGAGTGCATAGACATTATGAGTCAGGAAGAACTCAACCTTATCCAGCTGCCTGCGCGAGTCCTCCTCCACCTCAAGCGAACTCCTCGGATACCAGGATAGAAATGGTTTCCACCTGTCCGTGAGACTCCGGAGCCAGACGGTCCGCCCGTGATGGGCCATCGGACGGGAGGGCGGGCTGTGCAGGGGGAAGCGAATCCGCTGGGATGGACTGAGGGTGGCGAGTGGGTCCGGAGCCTGCGGCGCGCGAGGGTGCCCACTTGCCTACCGCACCCAATACTTTCACGGGGCTGCTGGCAATCTTTGTCTACGACTTCTCGGGCGTCATCCGGTTAGCCCGCATTATTCATGAAGGGGCGCGCTGAAAGCGCGCCGGGCAGAAAATAAACACGGCGGCACGAGGAGTTATCTAGGTTGCTTACTCCAAAGGCAGGCTGCCTGCACATGACCATCGAGACCGCCATCCTCATCGAGACGCTGGTCGAGCTGGGCGCCGAGGTCACCTGGACCTCGTGCAACATCTACTCGACCCAGGACGAGGCCGCAGCGGCCATCGCCAAGGCCGGCGTTCCGGTGTTCGCGTGGAAGGGCGAGACCCTGCCCGAGTACTGGGCCAATATCGAAGTTCAGATCTCCGCCTTCAAGGGCGGCCAGGGACCGAACCTCTTGCTCGACGACGGCGGTGATCTCACGCTGCTGGTGCACAAGGGTGCTGAATTCGAAAAGGCCGGCAAGGTGCCCGATCCGTCCACGACCGAGGTGGAAGAGATGAGGGGGGCATCCTGGCGCTCCTCCACAAGTGCCAGAAGGCGGACAAGACGCGCTTCACGAAGATGGCGAAGGAAATCAAAGGCGTGTCCGAAGAGACAACAACGGGCGTGCATCGCCTGTACGAGATGGCCAAGAACAAGCAGCTGCTCATTCCCGCCATCAACGTCAACGACTCGGTCACCAAGTCCAAGTTCGACAACCTGTACGGGTGTCGCGAGACACACTACAAGACTTCGATCTTCGCCACGTGCCCCGTCGTCTTTGCCAGCTTGGCATCCAGTGTAAGCAGCGTCGCACGCAGGCCCTCTGCCAGGGCGACATACATCGCGTCGTACGCAGAGAGATTGGCCCGCAAACCCCACGCGCGCGGCAAGAGTGGGCCGTGCTCGTGCAGGTAGAATCCGAGCCCCGAAAGGTCTCGCAACGCCTGCCGCCCGCGTATGTCCGACAGCTGCCGAGATAGGTTCAGCCTCCGGAGGACATGGCACACCTCCACGTCGATCAAATGCGGCGCGTGCCAGGGCTGTTCCTCCTCTGCGAGGCGCGCATGGATCTCGGCCGCTCGCCTGCCGCCGAGCAGGATCTCCACCACGACCGAGGCGTCGAGGACGATCAGTGACGATCCCTCTCTTCTCGCAATGCCGACACGATGGCCGCACGTGTGGCAACCGGTCGCAATTTCGACAGCCGCGCCAAGATCTCTCCCGGAGCTGGCCGCAGACTTGTTCGCTCCAGCTCGGCCAGCAAATAGTCGGACAGCGACGTGCGCGATCGTCGGGCAAGGTCCGTCAGTCGCCGGTGCACATCGTTCGGAACGTGCCTGACCTGAATCATCTTGGCCATGACTCTAGGATACCTGCATGTGGCCCACATGCAAGACGCGGCTATCTATGGATGGAAAGGTGCGGGCACCGAACTGGAAAACTCGCATCTCGCCGTTGAATGTACCGGACCAGGCGAGCGTCCGCTGTCCCGGATGCTTCGTCAACCAACCTGCCAACCGACCCAGCTAGCTCTTCAGCTGACTGATGTCTCTCACCGCGCCGGTATCCGCGCTGGTGGTCATGGCGGCGTAGGCTTGCAGGGCAGCGGAGACCTGGCGCTTGCGGGCCTTGGGCTTCCAGGCGAAGGCTTTGCGGTCTTCCATGGCGGCGCGGCGCTTGGCTAGATCCTGCTCGCTGATGGCGAGGTGGATGCGGCGGTTGGGAATGTCGATTTCGATGGTGTCGCCCTCTTCGATGAGCGCGATGGCGCCGCCGCAGGCGGCCTCGGGCGAGACGTGGCCGATGGAAAGGCCGGCGGTGCCGCCCGAGAAGCGCCCGTCGGTGAGCAGGGCGCAGGCCTTGCCGAGCCCGCGCGACTTGAGGTAACTCGTGGGATAGAGCATTTCCTGCATGCCCGGGCCGCCCTTGGGGCCTTCGTAGCGAATGACCACCACGTCGCCGGCAACGACCTTGCCGCCAAGGATCGCTTCGACGGATTCTTCCTGGCTTTCGAACACGCGCGCCTTGCCGGCGAACTTCCACACCGACTCGTCGACGCCGGCGGTTTTCACGATGCAGCCCTTTTCGGCCAGGTTGCCGTACAGCACGGCCAGGCCGCCGTCTTGCGAATACGCGTGCTTCTTGTCGCGGATGCAGCCCTCGTTGCGATCGAGATCGAGGGTGTCGAAGCGGCGATCTTGGCTGAACGCCACTTGGGTCGGAATGCCACCCGGCGATGCGGAATAGAATGTGCGCACAGACAGATCCTTGCTGGTTGCCGCGTCCCACTCGACGATGGCTTCGGCCAGGGTCTTGCTGTGCACGGTGGGCACCTGGCCGTGGATAAGTCCGGCGCGGCCAAGCTCGGCCAAGATGCCGAACACGCCGCCCGCGCGGTGCACGTCTTCCACATGGTATTTGGTGGTCGAGGGAGCGACCTTGCACAGGCACGGCACCCGGCGCGAGATGCGGTCGATGTCGGTCATGGTGAATTTCACTTCGGCCTCGCGCGCGCAGGCCAGCAAGTGCAGCACGGTGTTGGTGGAGCCGCCCATGGCCACGTCGAGCGACATGGCGTTTTCGAAGGCGTCGAAGGTTGCAATCGAGCGCGGCAGCGCCGAGGCATCGTCCTTTTCGTAGTAGCGCTTGGCGAGCTCGACGACAACGCGACCGGCACGCAGGAACAGCGCCTTGCGATCCGCGTGCGTGGCGACCACGGTTCCGTTGCCGGGCAACGAAAGTCCCAGCGCTTCGGTCAGGCAGTTCATGGAATTGGCGGTGAACATGCCCGAACAGGATCCGCAAGTGGGGCAGGCCGAGCGTTCGTATTCGGCCACGTCAGCGTCGGAGACATCGGGATTGCCCGCCTGGACCATGGCATCGATGAGATCGACGTGAACTTCTTTGCCGCCCTGGCTTGGCAATTTCACCTTGCCGGCTTCCATCGGTCCGCCGGACACGAACACCGCCGGGATGTTCAGGCGCAGAGCGGCCATGAGCATTCCGGGCGTGATCTTGTCGCAGTTGGAGATGCACACCATCGCGTCGGCGCAGTGGGCGTTGACCATGTATTCCACGCTGTCGGCGATGAGCTCGCGCGAGGGCAGCGAATAGAGCATGCCGTCGTGGCCCATGGCGATGCCGTCGTCGATGGCGATGGTGTCGAATTCCTTGGCCACGCCGCCTGCGGCTTCGATCTCTCGCGCGACCATTTGCCCCAAGTCCTTGAGGTGCACGTGGCCGGGTACGAATTGGGTGAAGCTGTTCACGACCGCGACGATGGGCTTGCCGAAGTCTCCATCCTTCATGCCGGTGGCGCGCCACAAGGCGCGCGCGCCAGCCATGTTGCGACCGTGGGTGGAGGTGCGGGATCGATAGTGAGGCATGCGGGTTTCCTACCACGATGGCTTGGACGATCAAGCAAGCGCACCGGGCCGAGAACGGATACGGTGGATCGCTGCCGAAATCGCAGCCAGCTGCGCCATCTGTGCCCGTGCCGTGCCTAGCTTTCGGCGCTACAATGCGCCGACGTGTGACTGACATCGACCTCTCGCTGATGAGTACCGATCCGAACGCCGCGGCGACCGGGAAGGGTGCGCCAGCTGCGGCCAAGTTCGATCCCCTCGTCGGCACCACGCTGGCCGAGCGCTACGAGATCATCCGCCGCATCGGCGAGGGCGGCATGGGCGCGGTCTACGAGGCACGCCACAGCATCATCGGCAAGCGCGTGGCCATCAAGGTGTTGCTCGACAAGTTCCTCGAAAACCAGGAGCTCATCGCGCGCCTCCTGCAAGAGGCCAGGCTCGCCAGCTCCATCGGTCACCAAAATATCGTCGACGTGACCGACTTCGGCACCACGCGCGACGGGCGCGCGTTCGTGGTGATGGAATTTCTCGAAGGCGAGCCGCTGTCCGAGCTCATTATGCGCGACGCCCCTTTGCCTATCGAGCGTAGCCTCGCCATCGTCAAACAGGTCGCGAGCGCGCTCGGCGCCGCGCACCGCAAAGGCATCGTCCACCGCGACGTGAAACCCGAGAATGTGTACCTCGTCCGGCGCGACGATCAGGATTTCGTGAAGGTGGTGGATTTCGGCGTGTCCAAGGCGGTGCGCACGCGCGAGGAGGCCGGCAGCGATTGGCAGCGGCTCACGCGCACGGGTGCGGTGCTGGGTACGCCTCTGTTCATGTCGCCCGAGCAGGCCAGCGGCAGCGAAGACATCGACGAGCGCGCCGATCTGTGGGCGGCAGCGCTTATTCTTTACGAATGCCTGACCGGCGAGCTCCCCTTTCGCGGCGCCAACTATCTCGGCGTGATTTCGCAAATCTTGAACAAGGAGGCGCTACCGCCGTCGGCGCTGCGGCCCGAGCTTGGCATTCCGAGCGCGGTCGATCGCGTGGTCATGCACGGGCTCGAAAAGGATCGCACCCGGCGCTACCAACAGATGGCGGAGTTCGAGCGCGACATGGATCGCCTGCTCGCCGGCGAGATGGACGTAGTTTCCGACGTCAGCGCTGGTGCGGATCCGGGGCTTGCGCCGCATGCGCGTCGCCGCTGGCCGTGGCATTTCGCGGTGGCTGGAATTTTCGTGGTCGGGATCGGCAGCGCGGCCATGCTGGCTCGGGCGGGTAAGGAGACGGCGAGCCCGCCGCCCGGAGCGCTGCCGGCGGCTCCTGTCACCGCGGCCAATCCTCGTTCGGCGAAGAATCCAGAGCCGAGCAAAGCCCCGGTCGTGAACGCGGTTGCGGGCGTTCCGCCGTCCATCTCCAGCTCGCTGATAGAGCGCATCCGGCGGGTCGGCAGGAGTCACCCGGCGCATCCTGCGGCTCCGCCGGCGGTGACCACGCCACCGCCCAAGAAGAGCAAGGCCGACGACAAAGTTGCGCCCTCGCCCTATACTCCGTGACTGTGCGCGCGCTCGTCGGCTCGCTTTTGATTCTCCTCGTCGTCCTCGGCCACGCGGCACGGGCGCAGGACACCGATGCGCTCGAACGTGCGCACAAGCACTACGAAGCCGGCGTAGGTCTGTTCGAATCGGGCAATAAGGAGCAGGCCTTGGTCGAGTTTCAGCTCGCCAATGAGCTCGCGCCCAAGAAGGAAAACATCTTCATGATCGCCCAGTGTGAATACCACCTGGGCCAGCTCGTGGATGCGCGCGCCCACTACCAGGCGTTCTTGGGTGAACAGCCGCAGGGCGAGCTGTCGGATCTCGCTCGGCTGCGTATCGAGGCCATCAATCGCCGGCCCGGCGTGTTCGCCATCAACACCGTGCCCGACCAGGTCGAGGTGCGCATCGAGGGCGAGGGCACGGCCATCACGGGCCAGGCCCCCAACGAGTTTCGCGTGCCACGCGGCCACTATCGCGTGACCGTGGCCAAGCCGAACTTCGGCAGCGAATCGCGCGAGCTGTCCATTGAGGTGGCGGAGACCAAGCCGCTCTTTTTCAAGCTCGAACCCATCCCAGCCCATCTCGTGGTGCGTACGCATCCATCCGGCGCGGCGCTTTTCGTGCGCGGCAACCGCACCCAGAATCCCTACGTTCAGGACGTGCCCCCCGGCAGCTACGAAATCTACGCCGAGGCGTCCTACTACCAACCGAAGCGAGAAGTCATCACGCTTGGACCGGGCGAAAATCGGGAAGTCGAGTTTCCCCTCAACTACGTGCAGCGGTCGGGGCGGCCCGAGCTGATTGGGTTCTGGAGTGGAATCGGCGCCGTGGGCGGCGGACTTGCGGTGCTCACGCAGGGCGACCCTACAAAGCTCAGCAAGTCCCTGTCGATTCCGCTCTTTGGCGCCGGACTGCTCGCCGGTGGTCTTGGACTCGGCGTCTTGTCGTCGACCACGGCGCTCGTGCCCAACTACATTCGCGACAATCTGGCCCTGTTTCGCATCGGTTCGATGTGGATCGGGGACGTGGAGGGCGCCACGCTGGCGATGGGACTTTCCCACAGTTGGACGGCAACCTGGCTCGGCGGCGCCGCCGGGCTGACCGCCGGGGCCTTCACGGGTTGGTGGCTCGACGACAAGTCACCCAACTACGGGCGTGTGGCGCTCGTACAAAGCTCGGCCGTCCTCGGTGCCATTGCGGGAGCTATCGCGGTACCGGCCCTGGGGCTATATCCCGCGGCGGTGGCAGAGCCGCAGTCGCGGGGATTGAGCTGGCCCCCTCCGGCGCCTGCGCACACGAACCCGGGCGACACCAGCGCGTACTATCACTACAAAAACCACATCAAGCAGCGGCTGGCTTGGGGCATGCTTGCTGGCCTAAACGTCGGCTTGGGCACGGGCCTCGCTCTGGCGTATCTGCCCGACCAGCGTGTCTACGGGCCAACTTGGCAACGGGTCATGATGGTCGATCTGGCGGGCCTGGCGGGGGCGATCTTTGCCACCACGATCGAGCTCTGCTCGCGAACAACCACCGTCGGCAATGAAAGCGTCCGAATCCACTGCGCCGACTCGTCCTTCGCCCTGAACAGCCGCTCCGCCCGGTTCGCCTTGGTCGGAGCGGGCCTTGGCCTTGTCACCGGCTGGCTGCTCACCATGAGCTACGACAAGCCAAACGAGACGTTGCCGGATCGGCGATTGCTGTCCTTGATGCCCATGCCTGGGGTTGTGCCCGTCGAGTCGACCACGGGCACGCCCGAGCTGTTGCCCGGCTTGATATCGCAGGGCCGCTTTTAGCGGCGACTACCTTTTGGCATCGCCGTTCATCATCACGCGCACCGGCTTGATCTTCCAGATGTCATCGCAGTATTCGCGAATGGCCCTGTCCGACGAAAACTTGCCCATGCGGGCGGTGTTCAGGATCGACATGCGCGTCCACTGCTTTTGGTCCTGGTACGCCGCCGACACGCGACTCTGGCATTCCACATAAGAAGCGAAGTCGGCAAGCAGCAGGAAGTCGTCGTGCTCGAGCAGGCTATTCACCAAGCCCTCGAACAAGGTGTGATCGCCGCGCGAGAAGAAGCCCGCGCGCAGAAGGTCGAGCGCCTCGCGTAGCTCGTCGTTGCCTTTGTAGATCTCGCTCGGATGGTAACCCTCCGCCTGAACGCGCTGGACCTCGTCGGTGGTGAGGCCGAACAGGAAGAAATTGTCGGCGCCGACTTCCTCGCGGATCTCGATGTTGGCGCCATCCAGGGTGCCGATGGTGAGCGCGCCGTTGAGGGCGAATTTCATGTTGCCGGTGCCCGAGGCTTCCTTGCCCGCGGTCGAGATTTGCTCGGACAAATCGGCGGCGGGATAGATGCGCTGGGCGTTCTTCACGTTGAGGTCGGGCAGAAATACGATGCGCAGGCGGTCGCGCATGTCGCGGTCGTTGTTGATGACGTCGCCCAAGCTGTGAATGAGCTTGATGATGAGCTTGGCGGTGTGATAGCCGGGCGCCGCTTTGCCGCCAAAAATGATGGTGCGCGGGGTTTCATTGCGTTTGGGATCGAGCTTGAGCCGGCGGTACAGGGTGATGGCGTGAAGCACGTTGAGATGCTGCCGCTTGTACTCGTGGATGCGTTTGACCTGCACGTCAAACAGGGATTCGGGATTGAATTGCAGCTGGTATTTCTGCCAAGCGCTGTCCGCCAGCGCGCGCTTGTTGTCTTGCTTCACCTTGCGCCACTTCTCGGCGAAGCCGGCATCGTCGGTGAACTTCTCCAGGTCGCGCAGGTGGGTGAGATCAGCAATCCACTTTTCGCCGATGGCCTCGGTGATCAGGCTGGACAGTCCCGGATTGGCCAACATCAGAAAGCGGCGGGGCGTGATGCCGTTGGTCTTGTTGCTGAATTTGTCGGGCCACAGCTCGGCGAAATCGCGCAGCACCGTTGATTTGAGCAAGTCGGAATGCAACTTGGCCACGCCATTGACAGCATGGCTGCCCACCGTCGCCAAATAGGCCATGCGCACGCGCCGCTCGCCGTGCTCGTCGATGAGCGACATGCGTTCGAGGCGTGCTTCGTCGTTGGGGTAGAGCAGGCGGATTTCGTTGAGAAAGCGCCGGTTGATTTCGAAAATGATTTCCACGTGGCGAGGCAGAAGTTTCTGCATCAGGCGCAACGGCCAGGTTTCCAGCGCCTCCGGCATCAACGTGTGGTTGGTGTAGCCGAGCGTGCGGGTCGTGATCTCCCACGCCGTCTCCCACGGCATCTCGCGGTCGTCGACCAGGATGCGCATGAGCTCGGCCACGGCCAGCGACGGGTGCGTGTCGTTGAGCTGGACCGCGTACTTCTCGTGGAAGCGATCCATGGTCTTCTCGTGCTGCTCGTAAATGCGGATCATGTCCTGCAGCGAGCACGAGATGAAGAAGTACTGCTGCTGCAGGCGCAGAAGCTTGCCGGCTTCGGACTCGTCGTTGGGATAGAGCACCTTGGTGATGTTTTCCGACAAGGCCTTTTCTTCGACGGCGCGCCGGTAGTCGCCCACGTTGAACGCCTGCAAATCGAGCGAGGTGTAGGCCTGGGCCTGCCACAGACGAAGCATGTTCGCAGTATTGGTGCGATGGCCGAGAATGGGCGTGTCGTTGGGGAAGCCCTTGAGGATCTGGTCGGGCAACCAGCGCACGCGGTAGTGGCCCTTGTTGTCCATGTAGTGTTCGGTGTGGCCGCCGAACATCACGTTGAAGGCGATTTCGGGGTGGGGGATTTCCCACGGAAATCCGAGGTGCAGCCAGTGGTCCAGCACTTCGACCTGCCAGCCGTCCTTGATGGCCTGGTCGAAGATACCGAATTCGTAGCGAATGCCGTAGCCCGTGGCCGGAATTTCCAGCGTGGCGAGCGAGTCGAGGTAGCAGGCCGCGAGACGCCCGAGACCGCCGTTGCCGAGGCCGGGCTCCTCTTCCTGTTCGAGCAATTCATCCAGCGACAGGCCGAGTTGCTCCATGGCTTGTTGGGCCGGCTCCCAGATGCCGAGGCTCACCAGGTTGTTGCCCAGCTGCGGCCCGATGAGAAATTCCGCCGACAGATAGGCCACGGTGCGGCTGGCCTGCGAGAAATAGTTGTGTGACGTGTGGATCCAGCGATGCAGCATGCGATCACGGACGGTGTACGACAAGGCCAGGTAGTTGTCGTTGGGCGTGGCGACTTCGGGAAACTTCGCCTGGTGGGTGAACAAATTTTCCAGGAAGTCGTGCTTGATGGACTCGACGTCGAGCCCGAAGTGAACGTCCTTGCTGGACGCGATGCCTGGCTTGGTGGGATTCTTCATAGTCGTGGACGGGGATTGTAGCGGACATTACCCTCCCTGTCGTCCTGCTGCCCTCGGATCTTCTGCGATCGGCGGGCGACGGCGCTTAGCGGCTTAGTCCGCCTTGCCCACCTGGAACGTGGTGACCGCCAGCTCCTTTCCGTCGGGGCCCAGCACCTCGACGCGGTAGTCGCCGGCCGAGGACGTGTGGCGCGACCAGGTTCGCCAGCGCCGTCCGTGGCTGACCGGCAGATAGTGGCGCGCAACCTCTTTGCCGTCGCGGAACCATACATGCTCGACAAACCCGGTGGAAAGTCCCGCGATCTCCGTCCAGGCGACGATGGTCTCGCCCGGGCGGAACGCGTGCGGGGCGGGAACCTCGACGAGTTGGTGGTCCTTGACTTGGTAGCCGAGAGCCAAACGCACCTCGGGTTGCGTGGCAGCGGACGCGTCGCCGGGGAAGGAAGAGGCCGAGAGAAAAAGCGCAAGGCCGGTCATGTACATCATGGAATGTCTCCTTTGGCTGGTTGGTTGGGGGTTCGCGAAGACGAGATTGCAGATGGCATGCCAGGTCCGGGATGCGAGGCCGCGCCTGCTGCGCAGGGCATTCGCGGGCCACCTCCGCCGTATCTACGAAACAAAATATCGTTTATATAGAATCGTATGACAGCGCCTACGCAGGCCTGGTTGGCCAAGGTTCGCCATGATCTCGTCAAACGGCTGCTGTGGCCCGCTCGCGACCGGCGCGATCTCAGGGGTCCGGTCGTGCACGGCGAGCTGCGCGTGTCGCTCGTCGACGACGAGGGTCGGCCCGTCACGGCCACGGCGCTGTGGGAGGCGCTTGCCGCCGATGCTCCGGCTGCGCTCGCACCCCCTGTTCGACAAACATTTTCCGAAGCGGTGGCGGCGGCGGAGCGCGCAGCCGCGGCCGACGACTTGGCGGCGGTGCTGGCCCTCGAGGCGGCCTTCGACGCTCTGGCACGGGCCGTGAAGGAAGAAGACGAAGATGCCTAGGATCCTGGTCATCGACGACCGCGACCAAACCGTCGAGATGTGCCATCGCCAGCTCGCCCAATTCGACTATCTGACGAGATGCGGTCGCAAGATCCCTTGCCAGGTCTGCGAAGAGCGCGAACGCGGCTGCACCCTCAAGTGCGCGCACGATTACGTCGAGGCGGACGAGATTTTGCGCCAGGCCGAGGCGTTGCCAGACCTCGTTCTCCTCGATCTGCATTTCGCCCTGCCCGAGGCGCGTCTTCTGCCCGAGGACAAGTCCAGCCTGCCCGGCGAGGCGCGCGTCCGCCGGGCCGCCGTCGAGGATTTGCGCCGCCGCCAGGGCCTGCTCATTCTCGACCGCCTGCGCGCGTCCTGGCCCAGCCTGCCCGTGGTCATGTTGACCACCACCGGGGCCGAGCTGGGGCCGTCGCTCGCGCGCGATCCATTGGTCTATTTCTGCGAGAACGAAATCGTGGATTCACGCAGCCTGGCCGCCGAGATCCGCCGCGTTCTGGCGATTCACACCAGCACGCAGGACGGCCCGGTGTTCTGGGGCCGCAGCCCGGCCATGCTGGAGCTGCGCCGATCCATCGACGTGCTTGCCCGATCGCCGCTGCCGGTCCTGGTCGAAGGCGAAACCGGCACGGGCAAGAGCTTCATCGCCGAACACGTGATTCACCCTCGTTCGGGCGCCAAGGGCCCGCTCGTGGTGACCGATCTCTCCACCATCCCGGCGGCGCTCTTGCCGGCGCATCTTTTCGGCGCCCGCCGCGGCGCCTACACCGGCGCCGTCGACGACCACGCTGGCGTGTTCGAGCACGCCCACGGCGGAACCCTGTTTCTCGATGAGATCGCCAACCTCGATCTGGATCTGCAACGCCAGCTCTTGCTGGTGCTCGAACGCGGCCAGGTCACGCGTCTCGGCGACGCCAAGCCCCGACCCGCGGCGCCCAAGCTGGTGGCGGCCACCAACCAGGATCTCGCGGCTCTGGTGCGCGCGGGCCGATTTCGCGCCGACCTCTACATGCGCCTCGATCCCGCGACGCGGCTCCGCATGCCCGCGTTGCGCGAGCGCCGCGACGATCTGCCCGAGCTGCTCCGCTTTCTCCTCCTCGAAGCCTTGCGCTCGGAAGGCCTGCGTCCACTGGTGCGGCAGTTCCTCGCCCGCTTCCCCACACCGAGCGACTTTCGCGACGACGCCTCCGTGGTGCACTTCGCCCGCCCTACCGTACGCGAGGCGGTGTCCGATGGCTTTACCGTTTTTCTGTCGCGCGTGGCCTTGCGCCGGCTCGGCGAACACGACTGGCCGGGCAATCTGCGCGAGCTGCGGCTTTTTGCCATCAACGCCTTGGTGCATGCCTTGGCTGGTCACTTGGACGCGGCGATGGACGCTGCCACCGCGCGCGCACCCGCTATCCTCAACCTGTCCGATGCCCAGGTGGAGAAGCTTCTCGGCGGCGCGGCCGACCGCACGCCGACCCTTCGGCCCAGCCGCCCGCCCGGCGCCGGCGATCGCGGCCGCCGCCTGGAGATCGAGATCCCGCGCGCGGCCAGCTTCGCCCGCATCTCGGCCGAGGTCGAACGCCAGTACCTGCGTGCCCTCTTTGTGGCTACCGACGGCGATTTGGAGCGCATGGGGCAGGAGCTGCTCGGCGAAAAGGGCGCCGCCCGCAAGGTTCACCTGCGACTCAACCAACTGGGCCTGCGCCTGCGCGAGCTGAGGGAACCGTGAGAAGCGCTGTCGTGGCCCTGCTGTTGTTGGCCGGACCCGCGGCGTTTGCGCAGGACGGAGACACCGCGCTCGCGCCGCAGACCTTCGTCGACGCCGGACTCGGCAAATTGCGGCGCGGGGATCTCGATGGCGCCGTGGCCGAGCTGCGAGTCGCTTTGGCCAAAAAACCGACCAGCGCGGCCATCGCCACCGACCTCGGCTTTGCACTCGGCAAGCAAGGAAAGCTGCGCGAGGCAGAGACGTATTTGCGACGCGGCATGGATCTCGATCCCCATCGATTCTATGCGTACGTCAATCTCGCAGACCTTCTCGCACAATCTCCCGATCGATTTCAGCGTGGCAATGAGATCGTCACGCGTCTCGAACGCGGGCTCGGCGACGTCAAGGGCAACGAGCACGGCCAGACGGCGATCACGATGGCGCTGGCCAACTTCGAACGCAGCCTGGGCCGTCTCGCTGCCGCGCGCGCAAGGCTGCAACCTCTCCTGGCGCTTGCCGGACCAAAGCCCGCCCGTTTGCACGAAATCGTCGACGCCATCGCGGCAGACGAAGCGGCGCTCGCGCTCGAAGACTGGCCCGAGCCGCTGCTCTCCGACGGCGAGCGCCAGTCGTTGGCCCGCGCCCAGCTTGCCTTGCGCCAGGGTGACGTTCGCCTCGTGCTCGAACGCACCGCCACTCTCCTCGCCGGCAAGCCCGGCTGCGGGCAGGCGCGTTTCCTGCGCGCTCGCGCCCTGGCGCAGGATGGCCGTTTCGACGAAGCGGCGGCCGAGCTGTCGTTATTGTTGCAGTTTCGTCCCTCGCACGGCGAGGCGTGGCGCCTTCTCGGCACCATGTTGGCCGAACACGGGGGAGCCCTCGAAGCCACGCGTGCCGACCTCGCTTTGCGCCGAGCCCTGGCCCTCGAACCAGCGTGGGATGAGCTGCGCGAGCTGCGACGCAAGCTCGCTTTGCGCCGCCAGGCGCAGGCGGGGCAGCCGGTCGCGACTTCGTCACCTGTGCCAACTGGAAAGGCGCGCGAGCTCTTCCAAGAAGCCCAGCGCTGGATCGACGAAGATGCGCCCGAGCTGGCCGTGCCGCTGTTGTCGCAGGCGCTGGCGGAGTCTCCCGCCTTCGTCGAGGCGGCTGCGGCGAATTTCAGTCTTACCGGGAAGGTGCCGAGCGCGACGGTGAAGGCGCTGTGGTCCGACGGACCCTCGCTCGCCCATCTAGCCGAGCTCGTGCTCGGCCAGCGCGCGGATGGCACCACGCAGGCCATGGTTCTCCCGTGGCTCGATCGGGCCATCGAACGAGGTGCCTCCGAGGCACGCTACGCGCGCGCAGTCCTGCGCAGCCGTGCTGGCGACAAGGGTGGCGCTCTCGCCGACCTGCAGATTTACGTCACCACCCGCTCGGATCCGCCGCACCTCGCGGAGGCGCGCGCATTGCGCTCCACCGTCGCCGGCGAAGAAACGGATCCCGTGCAGCATGCGCGACGCCTCATGCTCGCGGATCAGCCCGAGGCCGCGGAGCAGCTCCTGGGCGGTCCCTGTCGCGCCGACTTGCCATCGACGTATCTTGTCGAATTGGGCCGCGTGCGGGAATACCAAGGTGACCGAGCGGGCGCCACGGTCTGCTATCGCCAGGCGGTCGGGGCAGCGAAGGCCGGCCAAGAGCGAGTGGCCCTTGCGCGCTTGGCGCTGCTCGCGGCTCGTCTTCCCGAGGCGGAATCGTTCGCGCTCGAACCCTATCTGCGCCAGGCCCGTCGTGCGGGGCTGCCGCTCGCTGCTTGGGCGCTGGCACGGATCGAGCGGGAGCGCGGGCAACCGGATGCAGCGCTGGGACTGGCGCGCGCATTTCTTGCCGAGGCAGACAGCGACGATGCTTTCCGCGGCGTCGCCGAACGATTTGTCGCTGAGCTCGGTGCCGCCGCCGAGGGCGAGCGGGGGCGAGTGGCGGCTCGCACCGCGCGCATCGCATGGCTGGGGCTGTTCGCCGCGGCTGTCGTGCTTTCTATTTTGTTGCGCGCCCGTTTTCGCGGCACCAGCCTGGCGCGCGCCGTGCGACGCAAACCGGACTTTTTCCCCGAGCTGGCGCGCACCATCGCTGAGATTCGCCACGATCTGCTCAAGCATCGTGCCAGCAGCCTCGGCATGATCGGGACGGCGAATGCACGCGATTCGGTGGTGCGAGCCTTGCTCGAACCCCGCAAGCTCTCCCAGGCGCTCGAAACCCTCTACCATCGCCTGACCGACCACGCGCGCTCGCTCGGGCTGGTGCTGCGGCCCTTGCGGCGCGAACCCGTGCTGGGGCCCTTGCATCAGGATTTCGAAAATGTGGAAAGACTCGTGAGCGAGAAGAACCGGGACGAAGAGCTGCGCGCCTTCGATGCCATTTTTCGCGAGGAACATGCCCCCAGGTTGCAGGCGCTGCTCGCCGTGGGTCCGCGCACGGCGATCGATCCGGGCCGCCTTCTGCACTTCATCGAGATGGTGGAAACCGAGATCGGCAAAGGCGGGTGGACGAGACCCGCCGTCCTGGTCGATGCCTACGACGTCGCCGTGCCCGTGCCCGAATCCACGCTGGCCACCATGATCGCCAATCTCCTGCGCAATGCCGCCGCGGCGGTGGCGGGACGGCCCGATGCGCGCCTTCAGTTGCGCGTGGAAAGCGGCCGTGACGTCACCGGCCGCCGTTTGGTTTACCTGCTCGTCGCCGATTCGGCGCCATCTGCCGTATCGCTGGCGGACATCGAAGCACGCGATGGGCAGCGCGGGCTCGGCATCGTACGCGACACGACTCGCCGCTGGGGCGGGCATCTCGTGGTCCGGCAGGAACCCGCCCCGCTGTGCAAGTCGATCGGCGTGGTCTTCCCCGTGGCGGCGGAGAGCAAGCCGTGACCTTGCTGCCTAGGATCCTCGTGATTGAGGACGGACACGAATACAGCGAGCGGTTCCAGCGCTTTCTTGGCCACGAAGTCCACTTCGCGCGCGCGGCTTGCCTGGCGGAGGCCCGGCGCGAGCTTGCGGCCGGCGGCCGGGGACTGCTGCTCGACTTGGACTTTCGTCGCACCAGCTCCGCCGACTTGGTTGACGAAACCGGCGACAATCGCGTCGCCCTGGCCGACGACGAACGCAAGCGACTGGCCGAGATGCAAGGGATCCTGATCCTGCGCGCTTTGCGTAGCCTGGGTTGCGCCCTGCCCGCCCTGCTGTTTGCCGACATCGACGATGCCGGCCAGATCGCCTTCCTTGAACGGACCTTCGCGCCATTGCGCATCCTTTCGAGCGGCGTCAGCCTGCCCGAGATTGCGCGACAGATTCGTGAGATGGGGGCGCGTCGCTGCGCTGGATAGATCTATTCTATAGATCCAATACTGCAATAAATAGAACCGCGTATTGGCCAGCGCCGCCGTAGCCAAAACCTGCGGCTTCCCCGCGTGTTCAAGCTGGCACCGTCCCTGCAATCGTGGACTCGACAAGGAGGATCCGCGATGTTGAAAAAGAGCCTGGCCATTCTGATTTTCTTGTCCGCCGCGAGCAGCGCCCGCGCCCAATCGGACGATTCCGGTGACGGCGCCGCCGCCACCAAGGCGATCTCGCCCTACTTTTACGTTGCAGGGGGTGACCCCGACACCGATCGCCTGCCGCTCAAAAGCCTTTCGGCCGACCTGCGCATCACCGGCGCCATCGCGGCGGTGAAGGTGAATCAGGTTTTCGAAAACCACGCCAGCAAGCCCATCGAGGCGGTCTACGTATTTCCAGCTTCGACCCGCGCAGCCGTGCACGGCATGCGCATGCGCATCGGCAACCGCGTAATTGAAGCGCGCATCGACCGCAAGAAGAAGGCGCGCGAGGACTACGAGGTGGCCAAGAAGGAAGGCAAGCGCGCGTCGCTGCTCGAGCAGCACCGGCCCAACGTCTTCAGCATGAGCGTGGCCAACGTCATGCCCGGCGATCGCATCGCCGTGGAGCTCGACTACTCCGAGCTGCTGGTGCCAGAGTCGTCGGTGTACGAGCTGGTGTTTCCGGCGGTGGTGGGTCCGCGCTACACCGGCGGAGCCGACGCCAAGAAAGACGGCTGGATGGCCACGCCGTACCTAAAGGAAGGCAGCCCGGAAACCTACGCGTACAGCGTGACCGCGCACCTGCGCACCGGCGTTCCATTGCAGGAAGTCTCGTCGCCGTCGCACGAGATCGTCGTCACCAAGTCTGGCGCCAGCGACGCCGACGTGCGCCTCAAGAATCCCGGCGGCGGCAACAAGGACTTCATTCTTCACTACAAACTGGCGGGCGGCGAGGTGCAGACCGGCCTGCTGCTTTCGCCGCCCACCGCGCCGGGCTCTGACGGCGAGGGCCACTTCGCTTTCATGATGGAGCCGCCCGCGCGCGTGGCTGCGGCCGATCTGCCGCCGCGCGAGTATGTCTTTCTCGTCGACGTGTCGGGTTCGATGTTCGGCTTTCCCCTCGAAACCTCGAAGGCGTTGCTGCGCGATCTCGCCAAGGGCCTGCGCCCGACGGACACCTTCGACCTCGTTCTCTTCGCCGGCGCATCGAAAACCCTGTGGCCGAGATCCATGCCCGCGAGTCAGGAAAATCTCGACGAGATGTTGGCCCTGCTCGCGCGCCAGCAGGGCGGCGGCGGTACCGAGCTGATGGGCGGCTTGCAGGCAGCCTACGCCGTGCCGCGCACGAGCGCCGCGTTTTCCCGCTCGGTCGTGCTGGTCACCGACGGCTACGTGGGCGTCGAGACCCAAGCCTTTCGCTTCGTGCGCGAGCACCTGGCCGATGCCAATCTCTTCGCCTTCGGAATCGGCAGCTCGGTCAATCGCGCGCTCATGGAAGGCATGGCCCGGGCCGGATTCGGCGAGCCGTTCGTGGTGAGCAAGCCCGAGCAGGCCGCCGCCGTGGCCGAACGCTTCCGCACGTACATCGAAAGCCCGGTGCTGACCAACATCCAGGTTGCCTTCCGCGGCTTCGACGCCTACGACGTATTGCCATCGGCGATCCCCGACCTCATGGCCAGCCGGCCCTTGGTGGTATTCGGTAAATACCGTGGCCAGCCCGTGGGCAGCATCACGGTGAAAGGGCGCAACGGCGCCGGGCCTTGGCAGAGCACGGTCGCGGTCAAGCCGGAGCTGGCCCACAACGACAACGCCGTGCTGGTGAAGCTGTGGGCGCGCAAGCAGGCCGAGTGGATCGCGGACGAGCTCGCGTTCGGCCCCAACGACGAGCTGGCCGAAAAGCTCGGCGCGCTCGGCGTGCGCTACGGCCTGCTGACCCGAGAAACCTCGTTTGTCGCCATCGATCACGTGGTGGCCAACACCACCGGCGACCTCACGACCAGCAACCAGGCCCTGCCTTTGCCCGAAGGCGTGTCGAATTTGGCCGTGGGCTCCGAAGTGCAGCTCTCGCGCTCGTCGATGCCGCCAGGCGATCCCTTGCTCACGGTGACCGCCCCCAGCGACGCGCTCAAGGTGACGGCGTACTTCCCCTTCGGCCTCGTCAAGGATCTCACCTACGATCCGACGCGCGAGCAATGGCAGACGCGATTCCTGGTGCCGAACACCGTCGCTGATGGCGACTACACGGTGCCGGTGGTGATCTTACTCAAGGACGGAACCGTGGAGCGACGCACGGCCAGCTACCGCATCGACAGCCAGGCACCGGATTTCGAAACCCATGCCAGCCCGACCGCCGGTGGCGTCGCCGTCGAGGTGGTCAGCAGGGAGCCGTTGCGCGAGGTGGTCGTTGTCCGCGCCGACCAGCCGGCGGTGCGCATCTACCTCGACCGGAGCACGGACGGCCGCGTCTTCACCGGCACGCTTGGGCTGTCTGCTGGAAGCTACAAGCTGCGCGTGGTGGCCGCCGACGAGGCCCGCAACGAGGCCGACGAGCTCGTCACGGTGACGGTGCAGTGATGTTGCGCTGGCGCCTCACCTTGCTGCTTGCAGTGGCGGCCTCCTCCCAGAGCGCGTGGGGCGCCAGCGTGGCACCTGCCAAGCCCGCGGTCTTCACCAACACGGAATACGTCGAGGGACTGGCCGCCACGGCGTCGGCGTTGTGGGTGGCTACCCGGGGTGGGGTCGAGGAATATGACCTACGCACATGGCAGCGCCGCCGCGTCTACACCACCAACGACGGTCTGCCCACCACCGCCATCCGCGACGTGCAGGTCGTCGAGGGCGCCGTCGTGGCCGTTCTGGCGGACGCACGCTGCGTGCTACGCGACGGTTCTTTCCGCTGTGCACCTGGCACGGCACCAGAGCCTCCTGCGCCCGGGACGCCACAGTTGTTCAAAGGCGCTCGCATCACCGCGGAGCTGCAGCTTGGACCGCGCCGCTTGCTCGGTACCGCAGGACAGGGCGTGTGGCTCGCTGGTGTTCACGCACGCCGCCTCACTCCGGCAGGCCAACTGTGCGGCAACCACATCATGGCGGTCGCCGAATTCGCCAATGAAACCTGGCTCGGCACCTTCGACGAGGGCCTCTGTCGCTTCGACGGCCGCGCATTCTTCAACGTGTCCGCACCCTTTCGCATGGTGAACGCCATGGCCAGCACTACGCACGGCCTTTTCGTGGCCACTGCATCCGGGCTGTTTCGCACGCGCGATGGCCGACATTTCGAGTCGGTGTTTCTCTTCGACACCCGCGCCATCAACGACCTGGCCGTGGACGGCGACACGCTGTGGGCCACCAGCCCTGCGGTGTTGTGGAAAATCCCGCTTGGCCGTCGCGGGTTGCCGCGCGGGTACTGGCAGCCCGGCGGAACGCATTCCTTGCAGGCAGTCGACGTGGCGAACGGCCAGGTGTGGCTGGCCAGCGAAGATCGCGGCCTGTTGCGCATGCACGGACGCAAGTTCGACGTCTTCGACCGCGCCGCCGGTCTGCCCACGAGCTGGATGGTCGATGTGGCGGCGCTGCCCGACGGCAGCGTCTACGGCGCGAGCCTCCGCCACGGCCTCGTCCACGTGGACCAGAATGGCAAAGCCACCCCGGTCGCAGAGATCTCGGATCCTTGGCTCTTGCGGGTCAGTCGCGGCGAGCGCGGCCTTTGGGTCGGCACACAATCCGGTGCCGCCAGCCTCGATGCAGCCGGCGCACACGCCTTGCCGTCGCTGCCCCATCCCTGCGTCCACGCCATCGCGAGCAGCACCGCGGGCGTGTGGGTGGGAACGGAAGGCGGCCTGGCTTTGTACGAGCCGGAACCGCGCTGAGCAGGTCACGGCTTGGTTTCAGGTGCAGCCGGTTCGGCCGGGGGCTGCAACATCGAGAGCTTGGTCAGATCCGGCTCGGTCGGGCTGCTGTCGACCAGAATTCCGTGGCAGGTGTCGCAGTCGTTGGGGATCACCTGCCCGCTCTTGGCATCTTTCATGTTGCCATCGTGACAGCGAAAACAGCCGGGCGAATCGTCGTGGCCGATGTTGGTCGGGTGGGTCTTGGCGCTGGTGTTCATTTCGGGGAACACCGTCCGGTCGTAAACGCGCGCGGCTTCCTCGGCCCCGCGGGCAACCAGAGCGCCTTGGTCGGCGACAAGCTTGGGATAGGAAGTGGTGTAGAAGTTGGCGACGGCGCTTCGCACCGCTGCGACGCCCTGATCGTGCGTGGTGTATGCGACGGAAGCAGCCTTGACAGCTTCGCGTTTGAAGAACGGCAGCGCGCGCAGCTCGGCTTGCCGCTGCAAAACCGAATCGACCTCTTTCGCGGGCGTTTCGAACAGATGGGTCGGCCGGTTGTGACAGTCGATGCAGTCCATGAGCCGCGCCGAGGTGCGGATGCTGTCGGGCGAAGGCGCCTGCACGCCATCTCGGACAAACTCGGTCCGCTTGCCGTCCGGCGTGGTCAGCTCGACCCAAGCCATTTCCTGCCGGCGAGCATCGGTGGCGAGATAGCGGATGCGATTGTCGGCGTAGATGTGCCACCAGTGAATGCCGCCGTGCTGTTGTCCGGCGTTGACCGCGCCGCCACCGGTTTTCAGCAGCAAGGCGGTAAAGCTGGCGGTGTTTTTTTCGTCTTCGGCGAATCGGCCGATGAGGCGCAGCTTGTCGCCGTAGTGCTTGGCGGGCCAGTGACAGCCCTCGCAGGTGTCGCGCGCGGGGCGCAGCGTGTGCACGGGCGAGGCAATCGGCCGCGCGTAATTTCCCAGGAGAACCTTCCACACCTGCCGCAAGCCATCGAATTTCGAGCGCACCGCGAACGAGGCTCCCGGGCCGATGTGGCACTGGACGCACTTGACCCGCGAGTGGGGGGAATTCTGATAGGCGGTGTATTCGGGCCGCATGACGGTGTGGCAGACGGTGCCGCAGAACTTCGGCGAGTCCATGAAACTGAGCGCCGCCGCCGTGCTGGTGGACAGGACGATGGCGTTCACCACGGTCAGAAACAGGATGACCAGTGCCACCCGGCGAATGTGGGGATCGTTGAAATCCAGCTTCGGGTAGGCCGGGTTCTCTTCGGGCGAAACGCCGCTCTTTCGCTTCCGGCGCCGACGGAACAAGATGCCAACCGGCATGGTGACGAGGCCGGTGACGAAAACGACCGGGAGAAATGCCAGGCCGAGCAAGCCGACGTACGGGTTGTCGATGACGCCGATCGATTCAAGAATCAAAAACACGACGAGTGCGATTCCTGACAGCGTGGTGAGGCCGAAGCCGAACGCAGTCAGCGGGTTGCGCGCATCGCTGGCCAATCGGGCCAGGGAGGGAGGCAAGGACTTGGGAAAAATCGCCATGGCAGGGCTCCGATCGTCGTCCGGAGGGTAGAACGTTTGCTTCGGCAGGGTTGCTGAAAGATGATTCTTCTAGTCGTGTTTCCGCATTACGGAATTCAGCATCCTAAAAGGCACTTTATTCATAGCACGCCGAAGGCGCCAGGCAATGGACAAACATCGAGCGATCCTGCGCGATTCGTCCCGATTCTGCAATGCGCGGGCGGATAACAGCACCGATCAATTTCCGAGTCAAATAGACCGAATTACCGATCTTGACCCAGAGCCTTGACCCAGAGCCAGCGCGCTACGGGCGTGCGGCCAGCGCCGCCGCGGTGCGCTTGTAGATGTCCTCGGGCGAGCCTTCGGCCGGGATGGAAACCAGCAGGCCGCGCTGCCGGTAGTAGTCGGCTAGGGGCGCCGTGCTTTTCTCGTAGGCCTCCATGCGCACGCGAATCGCCTCGGGCCGATCGTCTTCGCGCAGGATGAGCTTGCCGCCGCACTGATCGCACACGTCGGCCACCTTGGGCGGCTTGGTGGTCACGTGGTACACGGCCTTGCAGCCGCCGCAGGTGCGACGGCCCGACAGACGCGACACGATCTGATCGATAGGCAAATCGTAGCTAAGCACCGCATCCAGCTTCATGCTGAGATCCTTGAGCATGTCGTCCAAGGCCTCGGCCTGGTGCACGGTGCGCGGGAAGCCGTCGAGCAGGAAGCCGCCGGGGCAGCGCAGGCAACTGGGACGCTCGCGCACGATGCCGATGACGGTTTCGTCGGGCACGAGCGCGCCGCGCTTCATGAAGTCGAGGGCTGCCGTCAGCGCGGGCGTCCGTTCGCTGGGGTCGAGCGTCTTGGCCGCGCGGAACACGTCGCCGGTCGACAGGTGGCAGGGGCCAAGGCGTTCACTGATGAGCTCGGCTTGCGTTCCCTTGCCGACGCCGGGGGCGCCGAGCAAAACCAAGCGGAACGCGCGCCCGCCCGGAGCCAGCGTTACCTGGCAATTGGCGGAACCACCTTTGAACCATGCTGTTCGATCGTGCTTCGTTGCAGTCATCTTGGCGGCGGAGCATAGCAGCTTCCGCTGCCGGGCTGAAAGCCGTTAGCCAGGTTTTCTCGCGCTGGGAGGGCGTGGCGGTTGCGCTTGCACCTGGCGCACGACGGTAAGCAAGACGCGCAACAATCGATTATGATGGCCGCTTCCGATGCCACTCGACACCTATCTACAATCACTGCCCCTTGAAAAGATCGCGTCCCAGATAGGCACGCCCTTCTATCTGTACGACGCCGGAATCCTGCGCGCGGCTTTGCAACGACTGGTCGCGATGGCGAGCGGCCCGAACCTGGTGGTCCGCTACGCCATGAAGGCAAATTCCTCGTACCAGATCTTGCGCATCGTGCGCGAGGCGGGCTTGTGGATCGATGCCGTCAGCGGCAACGAGGTTTTGCGCGCGGCCCGTGCCGGCTTCGCCATGGGCGCCAACCCGCCCGTCGTCATGCTGACCTCGGACGTGTATCGCGACAATGCGTTGCGGGTCGTGCTTGAAAACGGCGTCATGCCCAACGTGGGCTCGCCCGGGCAGATTCGACAGCTCGCCGAGGCCGGCTACCGCGGTCCCATCGCCCTGCGCGCCAACCCTGGCTTCGGTCACGGCCACGTGCAGTCGTGCGACACCGGTGGCCCGTCGTCGAAACACGGCATTTGGCACCAGGATCCGACCCTCGCCGAGGCACGCAGGCAGGCAGCCGCGGCTGGCCTCAAGATCGTCGCCTTGCACGCGCACATCGGCACCGGGCCCGATCCGCGCGAGTTCGACGGCAACGCGCGCAAGCTGGTGGATTTTTTCGCCGGGCTTTTGCCAGCGTTTCCCGACGTGGAGGCGGTCAACTTCGGCGGCGGTATTCCCCATCCTTACCGGCCCGGCCGCGAGCCCTACAACCTCGATTGGCTGAGGCCCGTGTTGGCGGACGCCGCGATCCGCTTCGCGGCCCTGCGCGGTCGTCCGGTGCGTGTTGAGATCGAACCCGGCCGTTATCCCGTAGCCGGCATGGGCATCCTGGTGAGCCGAGTGCACGACATCAAGAGCACGCAGAGCAACGACAAAGGACCCGGCCATCGCTTCGTCATGGTCGACGCCGGTTTCTGCGACCTCGTGCGCCCGGCGATGTACGGCGCTTACCACCACATTTCCATCGTCGGCAAGGGCGCCCAGCGTAACCCTGAGCCACTGATTGTCGCCGGCCCGCTGTGCGAAAGCGGCGATGTGTTCACGCGCGACGAGCACGAGCTTCTCGACCCACGTATGCTGCCTTGCCCCGAGGCGGGCGACCTGCTGGTGCTTCACGATGCCGGCGCCTACGGCGCGTCCATGAGCTCCAACTACGTCTCGCAGGGCCGGGTGCCGCAGATTTTGTGGGATAGCGGCCAGGCCACGCTCATCTCCCGGCGCGAAACCGTCGATGATCTGGTGCGCACCGAATGTGAGGAACGACTGCCCTAGGATTGCGCCGCGCAAGGACCATCGTGCTCGACCTACACCAGCTGATTGCCAAGGCCTACGATCTCGAGCCCATACCCATGAGCGGGACGAAGCTGGCCAGTCTGGTCGCCGATCCCGATTCCACCATCGAAAGCATCACTGAGGTCGTCAGCCTCGATCAGGCCCTAACCGGACGGGCCCTGCGCGCCGCCAACTCCGCTGCCAGCGCGGCGCGCTCGCCCATCACGACGGTCAAGGACGCCGTGGTTCGGCTCGGCCGCAGCACCATGCTCACGCTTGGGTTCGGGCCCAAGGTTCGGCAGAATCTACAACAGGCGGTGCCGGAATTTGGGCTGGCGGAAAACATGCTTTGGCGCCACTCGGTAGCCGCCGCGCTCGTGGCAGAGTCGCTGGGGTCGATGGGCAAGGTTTCCATCCCGCCCGAATCCTACGCAGCGGCGCTTCTGCACGACATCGGCAAGCTCGTGCTCGCGCGTTTTCTCGATCCCGATCTGCTCTCGTACTTGCAGCGCGCCCAGGAAGAAGGTCACTGCAATCCTTTGCAAGCCGAAATGGAGATTTTGGAAGTGAACCACGCCGAGCTCGGCGGGCTCATCGCGCGCCACTGGGGCTTGCCCAACATCATCGCGCTCGGCATTCAGTACCACCACACGCCGACCGACGAGCACCCGCTGGTCTGTCATGTCGTGTGCGTGGCTGACGTGCTGGCCAAGACCGTCGAGCCCGTGACCCAGACGCCGCCTTATCCCGAGGATCACACGGCGTCGTTTCAGAAACTGGGCGTCGATGCCCAGCTACAGCAGCGTGTTTGCCAGGCCGTCAGCGCGCGCTTCGGCAAGGTGCTTGAGCTTTTCGGGATGTAGCGCGCGAGCCGTCAGCTCGTGCACAGGTTTTTGTCTTTGGCGATCTTCTGCACCTCGTGCAGGCGCTCCTTGACCTTGGCGGCGCGCGGCGACTTGGGATAGCGCTTGGCGAGATCTTGATACATCGCCTTGGCGTCGCCGCAGAACTTGAGCACGACGAAAGATTCAGCGAGCTGCCACATGGCCTCGGGAACCTCGGGCGCGCGCGGAAAGCGCTGAATCAGGTTCGAGAATTCGGCGACCGCGTTGCTTTGCTTGAGCTCTTGCGTGAACGAGATTCCGACCTGGAGCAATCCCTGTGGCGCGCGTGGGTCGTCGGGAAAACGCTGGATGAATGACCGCAGGAATCGGCGAGCCTCATCGCGCTGACCATCGGTCAGGCGTTTTTGGGCTTCCTTCCACAACGCCTCCTTATCCTCGGGCATGGTAGGCGCGACGCGCTCGACAATGCGCTGCTGATTCTGTTCCAGCGAGCCGAGTCTGCTCGACGCCGACGTTACCTGCCTCTGCAGCTCGTCCACCAGGTGGGTCGCTTCTTCGATCTTGCCGGTCATGGCGGCGATGTCAGTTTCGTTCTTCGCGACCTTGGTGCCAAGATCGGCGGAATTGCGTCCGAGCAGTGCCGTCGCCTCGTCGAGCACGGAGCGAAGCTGGGCGACTTTCTGATTGATGTCCTTGTCGCGTTCGTCGAGATCATCCAATCGCTTGCGCAGATTGGCGATGTCGGCATTCATCCTGTCGCCCTGGCCGGTGGTTACACAACCGACCAGGGTGATGCCCAGCAGGGCGAACGCTGCTGGAATCCGCACGCCTACTTCCATTCCGAGTCGACGCGACGATCTCGTGCCCAGCCCGACTCGTCGGTGCCGGTGGCATCGAGGGCGCCGCGGGGCACCGGCCGCAGCCGGGTGCTATCGATCCCAGCGCGGCGAAGGTAGTCGCGCACGGCCTGCGCACGGCGATCCGAGAGCGCCATGTTGTATTCGGTGGTGCCGCGCGGGTCGGCGTGACCAGTCAGATCGATGGACCGTCCGGTCTTCTTCAGACAAGCCGCATTCTTGGACAGGGCATTGCTGCCGTCGGTGCTGATCGAAGAAAGATTGAAGCCGAAATACACGGATTCGAGCGGGCAGGGCGGTCCAGCCTCGGGCTTCTTCTCGCCCCCCACGCAGCGACCCTTCTTGCAATCCATGTCCTGCGGGCAGTCGTCGTCCTTCTTGCACTGGGTTTTTCCGCATGTGCCGCCGTTGCAGATGGTGCCGGCGGGACATTCGCTATCCGCTTGGCAGGGACCGCAACGGTTGGCGGCGCAGACCTCGCCGGCGGGGCACTGCGAGCTGTTCTTGCAGTAGCCGGGGATGGCGTTGCACTTGCCGTTGCTGCACTCGCGGCCCTCGCCGCAGTCGTTGCTGTCGCGACACTGCTGACACTTGCGGGCTACGCAAAATTCCTTGGTCTTGCAATCTTTGTCGGTTTCGCAGGCCGGGTACTCAGGCTTGCACGCCGTGGTGGCCACGAGAAGGGCGGCCACAAGAAATCCTAGCGTCCATTGGTAGTTTTTCATTTGCATGACTTTCTGAGTGGCTTCTAAGGCGGTCTTGGCTCGCTGTCAATGCCGAGTCGCCGCCGTCGGGAGAGTACCACGGGATTCCCGCCCGGGATGTGAATCCGTGCTATGGGATGGGCCACGAGTTGGTTCGAATGGAGTCACTGCTCGGTTATCTCACATCGCATGTCTACGCCAAGCTGGCGGCAATCCTGTTGCTATGCGGTCTTGGCTTGCCTATTCCCGAAGACATTTCTCTCATCTCGGCGGGATACCTGGCCCACTTAGGAACCGTCGATCTTCACACCGTATTTCTGGTTTGTTTTGCCGCGGTGCTTGGGGGCGATACCATGGCTTTCACCATGGGGCGTCTGTTCGGCACACGCCTTCTGGCAACCCGGTTCGGTCATCGCTACTTTACCCCGCGCCGGCAGCTGCGCGTGCGCGCCTACTTTCGCAAGTACGGTAGCAAGGTCGTCTTCATCGCCCGCTTCTTGCCCGGTCTGCGTTTTTCCATCTTCCTGTCCGCGGGCATGTTGCACGTTCGGCCGTACGTTTTCATCGTCTACGATGCGATGGCGGCCCTGCTTTCGGTTCCCGCCCTGGTGTACCTGGCGTGGTTCTTCGGCGACAACATCGATTACGTCATCAAATGGGCCAGGCGCTCCGAATACGGCATTCTGATTTTGGTGGCGATTGCCGTTCTTTTCATCGCCATCAAGATGTACCGGAAGCGCCGCGCGCGCCCTGTTGCCGCTACCGAGTGAGCTAGGGAAAGCGGATTTGGGCGCCCAGCCCCACATCCAAATCGATGCGGAACCAGCGCATGAACCCGATGGTTTCACCGAATTGCACGAAGAAGCCCACATTGCGGATGGGATCGTACATCAGCCCGTTGGCGTTGCGAACGCCCACATCGCTGCTGCTGATACCCGTCCCGGAGGCGGCGAAGTCGGTGTAGTCGTAGACGAACTGAAGGGTCGTGTAGAACTTCAACGCCACCTCTTGATCGAGCCAGAAACGCAACCCGGGCGCGAGAGCAAACTGGTGGCTACCAGCACCGGAAATCGCGGGATCGCTCTGCAAGCCAAAGCGGATGTCGGCGATGAGATCCACCCGCGAGCCCACACCGAAGGAAAGTTGGAAATCCAAGAACGCCGGGACGCTGTGGGCGCAAACCCGCTTTTTGGCGATGCCCGAGGCGTCACCGCATTCTTGGCCATCTTTGTAAGGAACGATCAACCGGTAACCCGTGCCCGGCATGATGGAAAGGCCGGTTTGCAGCCTGTGGTTCATTTCGGCCGGGCCGCCGAAAGCCGAGTGGGTCTCGCCAGCCTCGGCGGGGGCTGCCGCCACGGGCGCCGCCGCCCGTTTTCTTTTCCTCGGCGCAGTCCCATCCTCGCTTGTCGCAGGCGCGGCCTCGGGCAGCGCAGCGGGTTCGGCGGGCACCGGCGCCGTCGCGGGCACCGCCGCACCGGCTTCGGAATCTTGCGCACGCGCAGGGTTGCGCGCGACAGCCGAAACAACAACCATCATACTCAGGACGATGACCGACCTAGACAGGTACCTCATGGCAGGCGCTAGTATCGGATGAGCGCGAACCGTTTGCCAGCGCGGCGATCGATTGATGGCAATGCGGCCGATGGATTTGCGGCCCGCCGCATCGCCGAGTGCGGCATGGCCAGCCTAGACCGGCGGAGGTTTCTGGCCGGACTTGCCTCCGCCGGCTTACTGTTCCTCACTCGCCGCGCGCGCGCCCTCGGCGATCTCTCCAAACTGCGCTTCGTGCGCCTGCGCTTTGCCGATCTGCCCGACCCGCGTCCCACGGCCCTGCGCCGTCTGGCTTGGGAGGTGGAACGGCGAACCAGTTTGGTGACGATTCCAGATCCGCTTGAGCTGCCGATCGCCAGCCCGGATCTCTTCCGCTATCCGCTGTGCTTGCTGTCCGGCGACCACGGCTTCGCCATGCCTTCCGATTCCGATGTCGTGCGCCTGCGCCGCTACCTGACCTTCGGCGGCTGCCTGCTCATCGACTCGGCGGAAGGACGCGCGGGCGGCGCTTTCGACGAATCGGTGCGCAAGCTGCTGGCCCAGGTTCTGCCCGGCGACATCCCCAAACGCGTGCCCGACGACCACGTGCTGTGGAAATCGTTTTACATTCTGCACGACGTGCCTGGACGACTGCTCGCCTCGCCGATCTTGGAATGTGTCGAGCGCGACCGCCGCTTGGCCGTCATCTACACCCAGAACGACCTGTGCGGCGCCCTGGCGCGCGACGGATTCGGGCGCTGGGAGCACGACGTGGTTCCGGGCGGGGAAGACCAGCGGGAGCGCGCGTTTCGCTTCGCCGTGAACGTGGTGATGTACGCGTTTTGCCTCGACTACAAGACCGAGCAGGCGCACATCGACTTCATCATGCGCACGCGGAGAGCGCGCCCGTGAACCACCTTCGGCTGATGACCGATTGGCGCTTGGCGTTCGGCACCCAGCTCGGGCGAACCGCCTGCGCGTTCATCGTCGCGGCCGCTGCGCTGGCCGTCGCGATCTCGGCGTTTTCCCTGTGGCGCGAACGGCGGCGCGGCCGGGCGCTCGTGCTGCTCGCCATGCGCCTGGTTGCCGTTGCCGCCTGTCTGATGGTGGCCTTGCAACCCAAGCTTGAGTTCGGCCAGGTCAGCATCGTTCCCAACCACGTGGCCGTGCTCGTGGACGCCTCGCGCTCGATGAGCGTGACCCCCCCCGACCGCGGCGGGGCGCGATCCGAGCGTGCCGCCAATTTGCTTGCCCGCGCGGCGCCCACGCTGGCCGCGTGGGAAAGCAGCGGCCACAAGGTGGAATTTTATACCTTCGGCGAGGTTCTCGCCCCGGCCTCGCGCAGCGCCCTGCCGGTTCCGCCCAAGGCCGAGGCCACGCGCATCGGCGAGGCCTTGTCCGAGCTGCACGGGCGCTTCGCGGGTCGTGATCTGGGCGCGGTGGTGCTGGTCTCCGACGGTATCGACACCGGCCGCATCGGCCGCGGACCCCTCGACGCCGACACACGCAAAACGCTCGAAGCGCTGGGCGCGCCGGTGCACACCGTGCTCGTGGGGGAAAAGGAGCTGCGCGATCTTTCCGTCGCCGCCGTGCTGGCCGACGACTTCGCCTTCGTACGCACGCCGGTGAAGCTGGAAGCCATCCTCCGCCACAGTGGCTTGGGCGGCCGCATGGTGGAAGTGTCGCTGCTGCGCGACGGGCGCTTGATCGACGCCAAGGCCGTACTTCTGCGCGACGAATCGCCGCAGGAACGCGTGGTCTTCGATTTCACCCCGGATCACCCGGGCAACTACGTGTTCGAGATCAAGACGCCCGTGCTGGCCGGCGAGGCGCTCGACAGCAACAACAGCCAGGTGTTCACGCTCAAGGTGATTCGCGATCGGGTGCGCGTGC
>Ga0182027_10002201_pt1 | contig 31830 bp, 27 predicted proteins | sample 712E1DmetaG_FD_121300 | JGI IMG/M metagenome (GOLD analysis project Ga0182027, IMG submission 121300) | Permafrost microbial communities from Stordalen Mire, Sweden - 712E1D metaG (Illumina Assembly) | ecosystem: Environmental > Terrestrial > Soil > Wetlands > Permafrost | place: Sweden...
CAGGATTTAGTCCGCATTTTTAATATCAGCCCGCAAAAAATCCGGGTGGTTTATCCGGGCGTTGACCAAAAAGCTTTCCATCAGAATATCGGAATCAATCAGCTTAGGCATACCCGCAACATTTACGGCCTGCCCGGCGATTACATTTTATTTTTAAACACCATAGAGCCGAGAAAAAATTTGTCCGGACTGCTTAAGGCGTTCGGTGTTTTGGACAGTCGCGCGGATTTGGTGATTGTCGGGCGGCAGGGCTGGAAACACAAGCGGATTTTTAAGGAGATTAAAAACAGCAAAAAGTTTGCTAAAATAAGGTATATCGGCTATGTGGCGGAAGCCGATAAGCCGGCTATTATTAAGCTGGCCAAACTTTTGGTTTACCCGAGTTTTTATGAAGGTTTTGGCTTCCAGCCGCTGGAAGCCATGGCTCTGGGCACGCCGGCAATTGTCAGCCAGGTCACCTCCTTGCCGGAAGTGGTGGGGGACGCGGCTTTGCTTGTTAATCCGTACAATATAGACGATATCAGAACAGGGATGGACTTGCTGTTAACAGACGAAACTTTGCGTCGCCGGTTCATTGCCAAAGGTTTGGAAAAAGTAAAACAGTATAGCTGGCAGAGGACGGCGGAGCAAGTCCTTGAAGGATTAAGTAATTTACAATAAATTTCTACTGTATTTCCATACATTTCTACATATTTCTACGAAGAAGCAAATGTGGAAATATGCTTCGCGAAATGTAGAGGAAATAAATGGAAATGTTGAGACAACTATGGACATCGGCATTGACGCGAGAATGATGGGCACCGGCCACGGAGGAATCGGGAGGTATGTTTTGGAATTGGTAAAAAATTTACTGGCAATTGATAAGCAAAATCAGTACTTAATTTTCCTAAACGACAAAGACCGGGGGCTTTTGGACGGGCTAACCGATAATCGGATAAATTTAATTTCCTGCAACATCCGGCACTATTCTTTGGGGGAGCAATTCGGTTTTTACCGGTTGCTTAATAAATATCCGCTGGATGTGATGCATTTCCCCAACTTTAATCTGCCGGTTAAGTATAAAAAACCCTTTGTGGTGACTATACACGATTTAGTGCACCATAAAATCAGCGGGCACAAAAAAAGCCGGTTTTTGCACTTTTTGGCATACAAAAAAGTCATAGACGCGGCGGCAAAAAATTCCCGGGCTATATTGACTGTTTCGGAAGCTTCAAAAAAAGATATTATAGGCTATTTGCAAGTGCCGCCCGAAAAAGTCACGGTGACTTACGAAGGCTCTTCCTTGGCAACCGAAATTACGCAGCGGCAAGTGGAGGAAGTTAAGCGCCGTTATTTGCTGGACAAGCCGTATTTTTTGTTTGTGGGAGTTTTGGAACGCAAAAAAAATGTGGTCAACTTAACCAGGGGGTTTGATAAATTTTTGCAAAAATACAGAATCAATATGGATTTGGTGATTGTCGGCAAAGCCGATCCGCATTATCCGGAAATAAAGCATAGCGCCTTGGATATAAAACATCCCGAGCATTTGGTTTTTACCGGCAGGGTGGACGACGAGGAGTTGTCGGCATTATATAAGGGAGCCTACGCTTTTACTTCGGCCTCTTTGCACGAAGGTTTCGGTTTGCCCGGCGTGGAGGCTCTGGCTTTTGGTTTGCCGCTTTTGGTATCCAACACGCCGGTTTTTAACGAAATTTACGATAACGCCGCCATTTATTTTAACCCGCTCGATCCGGACGACATTGCCGAAAAAATGAACCTAGCTGTCAGGGACGAACAATTTTACCGGCAGCTGCAGGGCAAGAGCTTTTACCGAAGCCAGTTTTTTGACTGGAGAATTACCGCGGGGAAGACGCTGGAGGTTTATAAAGAAGTTATGAAATCGTAATTCGGTGTACGGCGGCGCGGCGCGTATCGGTTAGCGATGCGCGATATGCGTGACGCAAGACGCCAGACGCGCGACGATACGCGCGGCGCTGACGATTAACGAATAACCATATGAGAATATTACTGGTAGGTGGCGGCAGCGGCGGCCCGGTAGCGCCTCTGCTGTCGGTTGCCGAACATATAGCCGAGCATCATCCCAAAGCTGAATTTTTGGTTGTTGGGACAAACAGCGGGCCGGAAAAGAACATGGCAACTGCCGCTGGTTTTAAGTTTGCGGCAATCACCGCCGGCAAGTGGCGCCGTTATTTTTCCTGGCAAAATTTTGCGGCGCCGTTTTTGGTTTTAGCCGGTTTTTTCCAGGCCTTAAAAATAATCGCCAACTTTAAGCCGGACTGCGTGTTTGGCACGGGAAGTTTTGTCCAGGTGCCGGTTGCCTGGGCGGCCAAACTAAAAGGGGTCCCGGTAGTTTTGCACCAGCAGGACGTTGTGCCTAATTTGGCCAATAATCTTTGCGAACTCGCCGCCTCCAGGATAACCGTGGCTTTTGACGCCACGGTAAAAAGTTTTGCCAGCAACATTGGCTTTTTTTACAAAAAGACGCGGCAGGATAAAATAGTGCTTACCGGCAATCCGTTTAGGGAAAATTTGCGCAAAAGTACCCGGGAACAAGGCCTAAAATTTTTTGGTTTATCGGAAAATTTTCCCACCCTGCTGGTTTTGGGCGGGGGCACGGGCTCGGAATTTTTGAACAGTTTGATTTATGATTGCTTGCCGGAGCTGGCTAAAACCGTGCAGATTATCCACGCTACCGGGGCAAAAAAAATGCGCGGGCCTGCCAATGCACAAAACTACCGAGCCTTTGAGTTTATTGACCACATGGGCGAGGCGTACGCGGCTTCAGACATTGTTTTGGCGCGCGCCGGCATGTCTACGGTTACCGAGTTGTCAAACTTAAAAAAATTCAGCATAATAGTTCCATTGCCCAATAGCCCGCAGGAAGAGAACGCTTTGTATTTGGCCTACCGGCAGGCCGCCATGGTTTTAGATCAGGAGCGCATAAGTACCGAAGGTTTTGCCGGGCTAATCCGGAAACTTTTATTTGAGCGGGGTTTTACCGAGAAGATTAAGCGCAACATTGCAGAAATTATGCCTAAAGAGGCCGCACGGAAAATCGCGGAAATTATTATTAAATTAGCGGAAACAAGCAGTTAATATTGGTTAGTATTAGGACTCACTCACAATTGTCCATTCCGAGCGAGCAGGATTGCCTAAGGACTTTTGCGAGTCGAGGAATCTGTTAATAAATAGATCCCTCCACTCCGTCCGGCTTTGATATTCCAATGACAGACGTCGGTCGGGATGGAGAAGCTTAGTAATTAAGTATTTAAATTTAGATATGCAAGAATCGCAAAATCGTCCAACCCTGGGGTTAGCCTTAGGCGGCAGCGGCAGCAGGACAACTTTTTACATCGGTTTTTTTGAAGTGCTGGATCAGGCCGGTATTACGGTGGATTTTATTTCGGCCAGCAGCGGCGCTTCTATTGTCGCGTCGGCTTACGCCTGCGGCACTTTGCCAAAGCTTAAGGAGCTGTCAAATTCTTTAAATAATGAAAGTGTTAAGAAATATATTAACAAAGGCAAACGCGGAGGCTTGTATTGTCTGGACGGGATGGAGGAAAAAATGCGGGAGTTTACCGGCGGAAAGAATTTTGAGGAAGTCAAGCCGCATATGTCGTTTGTTTCCGTTGATATAGAAAGCGGGCAGCAGGTAAATTTATGCATGGGCGATATCGCTAAAGCTTGCCGCGTTTCTTGTACCCTTCCGGGGGTATTTGAGCCGGTGAAATGGGGGAGCAGGACTTTGGTTGACGGCGGGCTGCTGAATTTGGTGCCGATAAACGCGCTTAAGGAATTTCCGGTTGACGTTACCGTTGCCATTGACATCCCGGGCACAAAATTTATTTTTTCCGGCAGGCAGATTACCGCCAGGAAATTTTTTAATGCCTTAAAAAAAATGCTTTTTATAGACGAAATTGAACATTTGTTGACGGTAATATTCGGTCCGGAAGCCGTGGATTTGGAGGCCGCGCCAGGATTTTTTACGGTTTTGGGCAAGAGCATGGACTTGGCAATTAAAGCCAACAAAAATGAGATCCCGCAGGATTTTCTGTGTGACTTGCTCATTAACCCCAAAATTCCCAAGTTAAAGCCCACAATGTTCATTCAATTTAACCCTTATTACGAAATGGGGAGAAAGTCCGCGGAAGAGAATTTGCCGAAGATAAAAGAACTGATCAAGCAGAAGCAGAAATAATCATTCTCCGCCGGAGGCGGATCTGCCTCTGGTTAGAATAATTGACAATCCAACCAATGGAAAACGAATCACAATTAAATCAGATATTGTCTAAAGATGACGCCACGCTGTACTTTGTCGGCATTGGCGGCATTGCCATGTCCGCGACCGCCAATATTGCCGCGGTTTTGGGCAACAAAGTTTCGGGCAGCGACAGCGCGGCCGTTTATTCGCCGGCTAAAGACGTTTTAGACGAACATCAGATAAAATATTTTACCGGCTACGATGCCAGGCACATTTTAGAGAGTAGTGCCGATTTATATATTTTGTCTGCAGGGGAAAACGAACAAAATCCGGAAGTAAAGGAAATTATCGGCAAAAATTTGCCCCGCTGCGGTTTAGCGGAACTGCTTTACGAATTCAGTAAAAATAATTTGCGGATGGTTATCGCGGGCACGCACGGCAAAACCACCACCACCGGCCTGCTCGGCCATTTGGTTAAAAGCCTGGACGACGGTTCGTTTATGGCCGGGGGAGTTTTACAAAATTATCAAAGCAATTTTTATAAGGGCAACGGCCATTATTTTGTGCTGGAAGGCGACGAATATCGCGAGCAGTTTGACGACCCCACGCCAAAGTTCCAATATTACCACCCCGACATTTTAGTTCTGACTAATTTGGAGTACGACCATCCCGACCAGTTTGCCAGTTTGGATGAATTGGAAAAGGAGTTTAGTTTGTTAATTGAAAAAATGCCGGAAGACGGGCTGATTGTTTATAACGCTGATAACGCTATTTTGGCGCGGCTAGTGCATCAGTCAAATGTGGCCAGCGTGGGTTTTGGCATAGACAACGAAACGGATTTCCAGGCCGTGGATATAGATTACGCGCCGGATTACACCAAAATCCATATTGCCAATAAATTTTCCAAAGACCAAATTGCCGCGCTTTTGGGGCAAACAGAAGACTACCAAATCCAGTTGCCCGGGAAAATTAATGTTTACAACGCTTTAGCCGCCATTGCGACTTTGCGGGTTTTGGGCTTTACGCGCGAGAATTTGGTTTTGGACTTGTTAAGCTATCAGGGGATTAAAAGACGTTTTGAAGTCGTGGGAGTTAAAAATGGTATTACAATTGTGGACGATTATGCGCACCATCCGACCGCGGTGCGCGAAACCTTGGATGCGGCACGTTTGAAATATCCGAAGTCCAAGCTTTGGGCGGTGTTTGAGCCACACACGTTCAGCCGTACAAAAGCCACAATCGACGACTTAGCAAGATCTTTTGATGCGGCCGATGAAGTGCTGATTTCCGACATCTACCCCGCTCGCGAAAGCGCCAAAGACGCGAGTATCACATCCGAGGAAGTTGTCCAAGCCGTCAAAGGTCAATTGTCAAATGTCAAAGGTACCACTAATGTCCGCCTCGTCCACAACAAACAGCAAGCCCTCTCCATCCTCAAATCCGAACTAAAACCCGGCGACGTCGTAGTCATTATGGCCGTGGGCAGTTTTAACCGTTTGGCGTATGAATTAAAAAAAGTTTTGTGAAAATCGAAGAAAATATTTTATTAGCCCCATACACGACATTCAAAATCGGCGGGCCGGCGAGGTGGTTTTGCGTGGTGGAAAACCAGTTTGACGCTTTGGAGGCGTTTGAGTTTGCTAAAAACAAACAACTAAAAACTTTTGTTTTAGGCGGTGGAAGCAATATTTTGGTGAGCGATGAGGGGTTTGACGGGCTGGTGATTAAAGTTGTAAACAAGGGGATTGAGGTGTTATCGGAAAATGCCGATGATGTATTGCTTAAGGTGGCTTCGGGCGAGGTTTGGGACGAAGTGGTTAAGTTTGCCGTGACGAATAACTGGTGGGGGGTTGAGAACCTTTCCCACATACCCGGTTCTACCGGCGCCATTGCCGTGCAAAATGTTGGCGCTTACGGGCAAGAAGCGTCAAGGGTGATTGAATCCGTAACGGTTTTTAACAGAGAAACTCATCAGATTTTAAGCTTAGCGGCCGCGGCTTGCCGGTTCGGTTACCGCCGGAGCGTTTTTAATACTTCCGATAAGGGCAAGTATATAATTTTTGACATCACTTTTAAGCTGGTAAAAAATGGCCAGCCAAATTTGGAGTACCGGGATTTAAAAATCAAATTTGCCGATAAAAATCCCACACTTGATGAAATTCGGCAGGCGGTTATAGAAATTCGAGATAAGAAGTTTCCGTTTCCCACCGAGGCAAAAAAGGGGAATGCCGGGTCGTTCTTTAAGAATCCAATACTGACTGCCGATGATTATCAAGATCTTCAAACAAAGATTGTCGTAGAATTTGGGCAAGGTTCGTCAGATGAGTTGGGGAAAAAGAAGTTTATGGATAACGGCCAAATTAAAATTCCAGCCGCGTTTTTGATCGAACTTTGCGGTTTAAAGGATCTCCAAAGCGGGGGAGCGGCCATAAATAAAAATCAGCCGTTGGTCATAATAAACCAAAGCGGCCACGCTACAGCAAAAGATGTCTTAGGATTGGCAAATAAGATCAGGCAAGCTGTGCGGGAGAAGACGGGTGTTGATTTAAAATTTGAGCCTGAACTGGTTGGGTTTTAAGTTTTTGTGTCATCCCGAAGGAGTGCATCCGACTGAGGGATCCCTTAACTTCCACTAGCAGGCACATTTAAGGGATTCCTCGGCTCGCCAAAGTGCAAATGATATTTTGCTCGCTCGGAATGACAGTCAAAAAGTGTGTTATAATTATATCAGCAATAATTAATATCTGTAGGCATCTGTAGGTCTCAAGAATTTACAGATCTAGGATAAACATCCGTAGTATGAATATAACCATCAAAGCCACCAACATCACGCTCACGCCGCCCATTAAAAGTTATATAGAAGACAAGATCGCCACTTTGGAGAAGTTTTTCCGGTCGGAAGACAAAGTGCGCGTGGAAATAGAGGTGGATAAAAAACGCACGGGGCAATCGCCGTTCCGAGCGGAAATTGACATCCAGCCCCGCGGGCATTTCGCGGACGCCCGCGGCGTGGATATTTACGCGGCTATTGATTTGGCAATCCCTAAAATTAAGGAGCAGGTCAGCCGAGAAAAAGACAGACAAGTTAGTTTAAGGCGCAGGCGGACGAAAATACACTAAGCTTACAAACAAAGAGGCTCTTCGTGCAGTACGAAGAGCCTCTTTGTTACATTGCTGGATTTAGGGCTATTTTTTCCTCTTGCCGCCGATTTTGGCAAAGCCGCCCTTTTTGTTGAGCAATTCCCGCGAGCCGCGCGAAACGGTGGCTACACTTACCCGCAAATTTTTCGCGATTTTTCTTTGCGGCACGTGTTTTTGCAGCTGCCTGACTATTTGCCAGCGCACCGCCAAATCTTGGTATTCAGCGGGGGACAGCAGATCAAGCAAAAATTCGTGCAAGAGCTTTTTGTTCTTAGCGGCTTTTTGCAGAATTTTTTCCAGTTCCCCACCGTATTTAAGGGAGAATTTCATATTTTTAGGATACCATATCGGCAAAAATAGTCAACTCCCTGTGGATATTTGTAAATATATATGTATTAGTGTACTAGTACATAGCTTGACAAACAAATACGGATAGTATATCATGTTTTTATGAAACTCAACGCCTACATTTTAAAGTCTGTTTGGTGGCCGATTTTGCGAGCGCAAAGCCGCCTTTAGGTATCTAAGATTTTTTAGAGCACCTTTCGCGCTTTGCGGAAGGTGTTTTTTAATTCTTTAGAACTTACGAATTCAACCCAGTTGTGTCATCCCCAAGTAGCATCCGAGGGATCCCTTAACGACAGGTGGTTGGTAAATTTAAGGGATTCCTCGGGCTGCGGATGCACTTGCCCTCGGAATGACACTAAGTGCATAAGTCCTGTTCTTTATTTATGAATCAAACAAAGTACATTAGATTGTTGGATTTAAGCCGGTTAAAAGGCCATGAAAAAACCAGTCCGGCCCGAAACAAGCATGTGAGGCGGCTTTTGCTGAAATCAGGAAGTTTTACCAAACCTATAATAGTCGACAAAGCGTCTGGGGTAATTTTGGATGGGCATCATAGGGTTTTCGTTTTAAGAAAATTAGGCTGCCGTAAAATTCCGGCTTTGGCCATAAATTACCGTTCCGCGATCATTAAAGTAAACAGCCGCAGAAAAAATTACAAAGTTACAAAAGAAATCGTGTTAAGCCGGGCGCGAAAAAACCGATTGTTCCCTTATAAAACCACCAAGCATTTACTTAAGGCAAATTTGCCGCGAATTAACTTTAGTTTCAATCAATTAAAAAAATAATTATAAATTTATGCCAAAAATCTTATTGGAAGAAAAAGAAATTCCGACCCATTATTACAACATTTTGCCGGACCTGCCCTTTAAGCTCGATCCGTCCTTAAACCCCCAAACCAAGCAGCCTTTGGGGCCGCAAGATTTGTCGCGGCTTTTCCCCATGGAATTAATTAAACAGGAAGTAAGCGGCGAAAGGTTTATTCCCATTCCCGATGAAGTCCGCGACGCCTATATGCTTTATCGGCCAACCCCAATGGTCCGCGCCAGAAGTTTGGAAAAATTACTTGATACCCCGGCGAAAATTTATTACAAAAACGAAAGCGTGAGCCCGGTCGGCAGCCATAAGCTCAACACCGCCCTGGCCCAGGCCTACTATAACAAAATGGAAGGCGTAAAAAGGCTGGCCACGGAAACCGGTGCCGGCCAGTGGGGCAGCGCGTTAAGTTTTGCCTGCAATTTGTTTGGTTTGGACTGCATGGTTTACATGGTAAAAATTAGCTTTCAGCAAAAGCCGTACCGGAAAATTTTGATGGAGTTGTTTAACGGCAAAGTTACGGCTTCTCCCAGCGAATTAACACAATACGGCAGAAAGGTCTTAAAACAAGACCCGGAAAACGCCGGCAGCTTGGGGATTGCCATATCTGAAGCCATAGAAGACGCGGTCAGCCATGAAGGGACAAAATATGCCTTAGGCAGTGTGCTTAATCACGTTTTACTACACCAAACTATTATAGGCTTGGAGGCTAAAAAGCAAATGGAAAAGGCCGGGGATTATCCGGATATTATTATTGGCTGTCACGGCGGCGGTAGTAACTTTGCTGGAATCTCTTTTCCGTTTTTAGCTGACAAGCTTTCCGGCAAAAACAAATCACTTAGGGCAATCGCAGTAGAGCCCACGGCCTGCCCCAGCTTAACACAAGGCAAATACGAGTACGATTTCGGCGATACCGCCCATATGACGCCCTTAATGAAAATGAAGACTCTAGGTGCAGATTTTATGCCGGCCAAAATCCACGCCGGAGGCCTTCGCTACCACGGCGCCTCGCCGATTGTGAGCGCGCTTTATGAAAACAAAATAATTGAGGCCGTAGCGCTTAACAGCCAAGATACTTTTGCATCGGCAGTAACGTTTGCTAAAAACCAAGGCATTGTGCCTGCTCCGGAATCTTCCTTTGCCATTAAAGCAGCCATAGACGAAGCGCTTAAGTGCAAAGAGAGCGGCGAAAGCAAAACCATTCTATTTAACCTGTCCGGCCATGGGCATTTTGATATGCAGGCTTACGGAGATTATCTAAATGGGGAAAAGGAATAATTTAATGCGGCCGGAGGGCAACTTCCGGCCGACAAATTTGTTTTGTATTGACGATTACTTTCTAGCATAAAATGCGGCCGCATTTTATGCAAGCAGTCGCCAGCACAAATTTCACAACGCGGGCGACAGGACTGGTTTTCGCTCGCAAAAAAAGGAGAGGTAAATGATACGGTCTGTCGAAGAATTGATTGCGGTAGCTCCGATGTTGGGCGTCCCTGTCAGTCAGGTAGAAATACCCAAAATTGAAGACACGGTACTCTTAAAGCTTGTATACCAGTTTTGCGACAAAAATGGAAGCGTTGTTGGTGAGGGAGAAATCTCCGAAATAAAGCTGGGGCGCAATATCGTCGTTTTCAATCGAATATTCGGCATCGAGCTGTCAACCTGACGGCAGCCCGGGAGGCGCGACTACGGTTTCGCCTCCTACCAAATTTTTGCTTGACATTATTTGTAAACCTGCTAAAGTAATATAAATGCATAAATTAACTCAAAATAACTGGTATTTCTTTTATTTTACGCCGGGCGTTGAGCTTGGAAATTTTGAGTTGATTAAAAAGATGTAAGCGCAAAATAAATCAACTTAAAACTCCCGACCTCAACGCGAGGCCGGTTTTTGTTTATCCGCGCAGGTGTTTGAGGATAGACCGAAGGTTACATCTTAAGGGGGAAAAAGTATTATGCAGACCATGATACCCATTCACGTTCCTTGCGGGAAGGTGATGTTGGAGTTGCCGGGTGGTGGCTATTACTTGCGTTGTGTGCCGTGCGATTCGCCGCCAATCCAACGCAGTGATAGCAAGCTTGTGCGGTTGGAACGATCAAATACCGAGGCTGCCGGCCAGAAAGAGGCAGCCGCATGACACTGCGACCCGTTGGGCACTTGGTGCGGCAATGGCGCCGCACCGCCCGCAACAACGAACTCCACTCGACCATCGGCCGGGTGCAAGCCATCGAAAACTTGGCGACGACGATCGCCAGGCTGACTGATGGCGGGAGGCCGGTTTGGCGCTCCCGACGCGTCAATACCGCGCGACTGCAACAACAATAGGCTATGGCGGGAAGAGAAGGTACAAAAGATTTCAATTTTGTACCCCTTCCCGCCTTCATTTTTTGCCCCAAAAAAGGGCTTTTTTATTTTGTCTATTTCTGCTACAATAATCTACAGAAACACTTACTGAACTACAGATGCCTACAGAAAGTTAGGTTCTGTAGGCATCTGTAGAGTCGTATTTATTTGTAATACCTTCTGTAGTTTTTATGTCATTCATCAGCAAATTTTTCGGCGGTGGGAAAAACTCTTTGGAAACTTACAGTTCACAGCTTGAGGCCGTGAACGCTTTTAAAGATGAGGCCGCGGGACTATCGCAGGAGCAAATGAAAAAGGAAATCACGGATTTTAGGCTGCGGGTTGCGGAGTTGTCGGATAAAAAAGAAATAAAAGCTGAACTTGGGGAAATCCTTCCGAGGGTTTTTGCCCTAACCCGCGAGGCGGCCAAAAGAACCATCGGCCAATTCCATTTTGACGTGCAAATAGTCGGCGGCGCGGCTTTGGCCAACAATAAAATCGCGGAAATGAAGACCGGTGAGGGCAAGACCTTAACCGCGACTTTGCCGCTAGTGCTTTATGCTTTGGTTGGCAAAGGCGCCCACCTAGTAACCGTAAACGATTACTTGGCCAGATGGCAGGCTTCGTTGATGGGACCGATCTATCGTTATCTGGGTTTAACCGTTGCTTCCATTCAGCACGAGGCGTCATTTTTATACGACCCCGATTACAAACCCGAGCAGGAAGAAATAGATAAGCTGGAGGGCGAAACCCAGGGGTTGATTATGGACGTAAAACATATGCGCCCGATTTCCCGCCGCGAGGCTTACGCCGCGGACATAACTTACGGCACTAATAACGAATACGGTTTTGATTATTTGCGCGACAATATGGTCCAAAATATTAACCAGCTTGTCCAGCGCCAATTATTTTTTGCGATTGTGGACGAGGTGGACAGTATTTTAATTGATGAAGCGCGCACGCCGTTAATCATCAGCATGCCGGACAGCGAGCCGACCAGCAAATATTATGATTTTGCCCGCATGGTGGACAGTTTGCAGGAAGACAAAGATTACATTGTTGACGAAAAGCACAAAGCCGCCAACTTAACCGACGACGGCATTACCAAAGTTGAGGGCATTTTAAAAGTCCCGAATATTTACGACACCAGCAAGGGCGTAACCACCATCCACCATATTGAGCAGGCGGTCAGGGCGCGCGGGCTGTTTAAAAAAGACCGCGACTACGTTGTCCGCGAGGGCGAAATTATTATCGTGGACGAATTTACCGGCCGCTTGATGTTCGGCCGCAGGTATAGCGAGGGCTTGCACCAGGCCATAGAGGCCAAAGAAGGCGTAAAAATCCAGCAGGAAAGTAAGACTTTGGCTACCATCACTTTCCAAAATTTATTCAGATTGTATAAGTTCCTTTCGGGTATGACCGGCACGGCCAAGACCGAAGAAGAGGAGTTCTTTAAAATCTATCAGTTGACGGTTGAGCAAATTCCTACCAACAAAGAAATGATCCGTGAAGACCGGCCGGACGTAATTTACAAAACCGAAGGCGCAAAGTTTGATGCCATTGCCAAAGAGGTGAAAGAGCGGCACAAAAAGGGCCAGCCAATTTTGATTGGTACGGTGAGCATCGCCAAAAACGAAATGCTGGCCGAGGTGCTAAAAAAAGAAGGTTTACAGTTTGAACTTTTAAACGCCAAAAACCACGAACGCGAGGCGCATATTGTGTCGCAAGCCGGGCGTTTGGGCCAAATTACCCTGGCTACCAACATTGCCGGGCGCGGCGTGGACATTTTGCTTGGCGGCAACCCCATAGATTCGGCTGAGGCCAAAGCCGTTATAGGGGCCGGCGGTTTGCATATTTTAGGGACGGAGCGGCACGAAAGCCGCCGCATAGACAACCAACTGCGCGGGCGAGCCGGACGCCAGGGCGACCCGGGCTCTTCGCAGTTTTTTGTGAGTATGGAAGATGATTTAATGCGCCTGTTCGGCGGCGAAAGAATGAAATCGCTGATGAATACCTTGGGTTTGCCCGACGACCAGCCGATTGAGGCCAAAATGGTTTCTCGGTCAATTGAATCCGCGCAAAAGAAAATCGAAGGTTTAAACTTTGACACCAGAAAACACGTACTTGAATTTGACGATGTCTTAAACCACCAGCGCAACCACATTTACAAAAAGCGCCGGATGTATTTGGGGATGGACAAGTTTAAGGAACCCGTAAAAAATACGGTAGCGGAGGCCACCGGCCTCCAAAATGACGATGAAGAAAACCTGAAATTTGATTTAAAATCGGAAATTTTGGAAATGGTTAAAGACGAATTTTTAAATCTTGCGGAATTTCATCTGAACATCGTAGACGAAAACGGCAGTGCCCAGCGCAACTGGGATAATTTGTTTAAAGCGGCCAACGCGATAATTCCGGTTACGCCGGATTTGGTTAAAAAAGTTAAGGCGGAATATGAAAATGCCGCGGACCAGGAATTCGCGGTGGCCGATTGCTTTTATAAAGTCGCGGCCGATATGTGGGAACAAAAGGAAAAAGAATTGGGCAAGGAAATTTTTGAGGGCGCCCAGCGGTTTGTAGCCCTGCAGGCTTTGGACAATTTGTGGATGGATCATTTGGACACCATGGACCATTTGCGCGACTCTGTTAGGCTTCGCGGCTATGGACAACGCGATCCGTTAGTAGAATACAAACGCGAAGGCCACCAAATGTTCCAGCGGCTGATTAAGGAAATTAACCGGCAAATAGTCAGCAGTATTTTCCATATTTCCGTAAATATCCAGCCGCAACAGCAGGTTCAGGCTTTGCCCAATAATCTGGTGACAAATTTATCTAGTGGATCAGCTAATCAGCCAATCAGCGGATCAGCCGGACAAGACCCCAAATTTGCCGGCGTCGGTCGCAACGACCCGTGCCCGTGCGGAGCGATAAATCCCGCAACAGGCCAACCATATAAATATAAAAAATGTGGAATGATAAACGCTCCGTATCATCGTAAGTAGAGCGAAGTCCGCCGAAGCCTTGGCGAAGGCGGGCGGTTCCGGCAAAAAATTTAAGAAGTGCCATGGGAAGAATCTTTAACTAAAAACTAATTACTAACAACTAATAACTAAATCATGCCCCACGATTATATCAAAAAGGAGCCCACCAAGACCGAAAAGTTTATGTATGAATTAGCTATGCACCAACAGCAGTTGGAAAGCCAGACATTTTCCAATTCCATGACGGTCTTGGCCGTGGCCTTGGCTTTAGGAGCGGATGCGGATAAAGTTGCCAAGTTTTTAACTTCCGACGAGGAAAAAATTAAGGAATTCGGCAAAAGCATTAACATGGCAATAGATAAGTTTAAGGAATCAAAAGAGCCGCCCAAAGCCGTCGAGGAGTTCAAGCCAAAAGCGGAATAAAAAAATGTGTCATCCCGAGCGAGTCCGAGTGCATCCGAGGACGAGTCGAGGGACCTATCCTCAATAATAGCAGATCCCTCCACTCCTCGGATGCACTCGTCGGTCGGGATGGCGAATAATTTTATGCCCAAACTAGTCCTGCCAAACCTAAAATACCGCAAAGGTTTTGTGAGGGATTTTTTGCCGTATATGGGTAAGTCCAGGATAAAATACGAATCGCTGGGGATTTATTTAAAGCATCCAAAAGTTTCCAAAGATTTTTCCGGTTTTGTAAAATATGTCCGTGCGCAGGGAAAACGCCAAAATCTGCCAAAGAATTATGTGCCGCAAACGGCTTACTGGCTCGTCGAAGATGGAAAATTTTTGGGCTGGCTGTCCTTCCGGCATTATTTGAATGCAAACTTAAAAAAAATTGGCGGGCATATAGGCTACGAGATTTCTCCAAAATTCCGGGGGAAAGGCTACGGCAACCTTATTTTAAAACTTGGGTTGGTTAAGGCCACGCAAAAAGGGATAAAAAAAGTTTTTATTACCTGCGACGAAGACAACAGCCGCTCTAAAAAAATTATCGAACGTAACGGCGGAGTTCAAGCGAGCAAAGTTTGGCAGGCCGATAGAAAATGCTATAAATTAAGATATTGGATAACTACATGTTAAAATTTATTACCGGCAACAAAGGCAAATTTGGTGAGGCGGTTTTGATGCTGGCTCCGCTAAAAGTGCAGCAGCTTGATATTGACGTGGACGAAATCCAATCCCTAGATCATAAGAAGGTAATTGAGCATAAATTGGCCCAGGCCCTTAAACATCAGAGAGGCCGCTTTTTTATAGAAGACACTTGCATGTATTTTGCAGGTTTACAAAATAAATTACCCGGTACTTACGCCCGTTCCTTTTGGGAGGCCTTGGGCGAGCAAGGGGTTTGCGATCTGGCCGGGCGGCTGAAAAACAACCGGGCCGAAATGCAAGCGGTTATCGGTTATGTGGAAAACAAAAATAATATCCGCTTTTTTTCTTCCAGGGTCAAAGGGGCTATCGTAAAACCCAAAGGCACGTACGGGTTTGGCTTCGATAGAATCTTCCAACCGATTAACACGAGTAAGACTCTTTCCGAACTTAAGGAAGCGGGTAAATTTGAATACAGCCCGAGATGCGGGGCAATGAAAAAATTAAAAAAATATCTAATATCATTACAATAATTAACGGCCGTTAATTATTGTAATTTGAAAATCCGTAAAATCTCAAACAATGAAAAATGTCAGATTACCGGCTCATATAAAGCCCGAGCGATACCAGTTATTTATCAAACCTGATTTAAAAGGGTTTACTTTTGAGGGCGAAGAAACTATTTTTTTGGAGTTGGGTAAACCCACATCGGAGATTACTTTACACGCCAAGGAGTTGGACGTGTATAGCGCCAGTTTTAGAGCGAAGAATGATGAATGGAGAATTAAGAATGGTGGAGTAAAGTACGATGTAAAAAACGAAACCGCTACTTTCATTTTCGGTAAAACTTTGCCCAAAGGCAAAGGACAGCTAAAACTTAAATTTAAAGGCGTTTTAAACGACAAAATGCGCGGGTTTTACCGGAGCCGCTACTTGCACCAGGGCAAGGAAAAACACATGGCTACGACGCAATTTGAGGCCACAGACGCCCGTATGGCCTTCCCGTGCTTTGACGAGCCGGCCAAAAAGGCGGTTTTTGAGGTAACTCTGATGGTGCCTAAACATTTGACTGTGATATCGAACACAATTCCCATAGAAGATAACCTCTCCCCAACCCTCCCCTCAGAAGGGGAGGGGGTACTGCAGGAAGATCGGAGCGGTTACAAAACCGTCAAATTTGAGCCCACGCCAAAAATGTCCACGTATTTGGTGGCGTTTATTGTCGGCGAGTTCGAATTTATCCAGCGCAAAACCAAAGACGGTGTTTTGGTGCGGGTGTTCGTGACCCCCGGTAAAAAGCACCAGGCTAAATTTGCCCTTGAGACCGCCGTAAAATGTTTGGAATTTTATAATAAATATTTTGATATTCCTTATCCGTTGCCGGTTTTGGATTTAATCGCCATTCCGGATTTTTCCCACGGCGCCATGGAAAACTGGGGCGCGGTTACTTATCGCGAATCGGCTTTGCTCGTTGATCCTGAACACTCATCGGCCGCCAACAAACAATGGGTGGCCTTAGTCATTGCGCACGAACTCGCCCACCAGTGGTTCGGCAATTTGGTGACTATGGAATGGTGGACGCACTTGTGGCTTAACGAAGGTTTTGCCTCGTACATAGAATATTTGGCCACCGACCATTTGTTCCCCAAGTGGGATTTGTGGACGCAGTTTGCCTATAACGATTTAAACCCCGCGTTGGAATTGGACGGATTAAAAAACACTCACCCGATAGAAGTGGAAGTCCGTCATCCCGACGAAATCGGCGAAATTTTTGACGATATAAGTTATAGCAAGGGCTCCAGTATTATTCGGATGCTGGCCGGATATTTAGGCGAAAAGGATTTCCGCGACGGGCTAAGGTATTATTTAAAAAAACACGCCTACAAAAATGCTTCTACCGTGCATTTGTGGCAGGCGTTTGAGAAAATTTCCAAAAAGCCAATCCAAAAAATGATGCAAAATTGGACCGGCAAAGGGGGCTATCCGGTCATCAGTACGATAAAAGAAAAGAACAGGCTCATTTTTAACCAGTCCCGATTTTTCAGCAGTAAAGATTCCAAAAAAAAATCAAAAGATAGTACTGTTTGGCGATGTCCTGTCAAAGTTATAAACTCAAAGGGACAAACCAAGGATTATCTTATTTCCAATAAAACCCTCACTCTAACCCTCTCCCAGACCAAGGCGGTACCGTCGGGGCAGAGGAACAGGGAAGAGGCGGGGTGGTTAAAAATTAACGCCGGGGAGACCGGATTTTTTCGGACGCAGTACGATGCAAACCTGCTTGCTAAACTGGCGCCGCCCGTTCGCAATAAAAAACTTTTGCCCATAGACAGGCTGGGCGTAATCCGCGATTTGTTTGCTTTATCGGAAGCCGGGGAAATATCTTCGATAAGGGCAATGGATTTCATCAAGAATTACAAAAACGAGACCGATTACACGGTTTGGGTGGAACTGGCTTCGGGCTTGGCCGATTTAAAAAATTTGCTTTACGGCCAAAAAGTTTATCCGCAATTTGAAAAATTCGCGCGGGACGTATTTGTGGGCATAGGCAAAAAGCTCGGCTGGAAGGCTAAAGCAGGGGAAAGCCACACCCGGGGTTTGCTGCGCAGTTTGGTTATCAATCAGCTGATTCGCTATAACCATCTTCCGACAATCGTTTTTGGGCAAAAAATTTACGGGTCGGGGGCAAAAAACATTCCCGCCGATATTCGCGCGGCGGTTTACCACGCGCAGGCTACGGGCGGAAACGCAAAACGTCACGGCTATTCAATAAAAGAATATCGAAGCGAAACTTTAAGCGAGGAGAAAAACCGCATCGGCCGCGCTTTGGGGCAATTTGGCGATAAAAAATTATTAAAGAAGACTTTGGAGTTTGCTTTATCTAAAAATGTCCGCATCCAGGACACCGCCGGAATTTTTGCCGGGGTTTGGGCAAATCCCAAAGGTAAGCAAATTGCCTGGGAATTTACAAAAAGAAATTGGCAAATTTTAATTAAACGTTACCCGCCTTCCGGGCACATTTTAAACCGCTTTGTTAAAATGGCGGCTTGTCTGGCGACCGCGCGGGAAGCCCGAGATGTATCCGCGTTTTTCAAACGCCACAAGGCTCCCGGCGCCGAACGCAGCGTGACCCAGATCCTGGAAAAAATAAATTCCAACGCGGCTTGGTTTAAGCGTGACAGTTTCAAAATTCAGAATTGGTTGAATCGGCAATAAAGGTTCCTCGCAGCAGAGGTGGCGAGGTATTAACTGCAAGGGGCAACTACCATTTCGGAGCAGAGCTCCGAGGTATTGAACCTGTATTAGCTCCTCGGCTCGCTTATCCTTTGCAAGCAAAGGATAGACTCGCCTACGTCGCGAATAAGCGACAAAAATTATGAAGTTTAGAAATTTTGGTAAATTTTCAAATCTAAAATACGGTTTATCCGAAAAACCCGACGGGCCGATGGAATTGGCGACAGGGGATTTGGGGAAGGCTGATAACCGGCTGAGGTTTTACGTTCAGCAAAACATCGATCCGCTTAAAGTAGTTAGCGCCCGCCAAAGCCACTCCGCCAAAGCCGTAAAGGTAATTAATCGTGAACCGCAAATCATCGTGGCCGACGGCCTGGTTACCCAGGCCCGAGAGTTATTTTTAACAGTAACGGTTGCCGACTGTTTCCCGGTTTACTTTTTTGAGCCCAAAAGTCAAAGCCTTGCGATAGCCCACTGCGGTTGGCGCGGAACTTTAGGTGGTGTTATTGCCAATACAGTGATTGCCATGAACTCATCCGCAGCCGATATTTTAGTCGGCATTGGCCCGGGCATCGGCCGTTGCCATTTTGAAGTCCAAAACGATGTTCTGGATAAATTTCAGGGTTATCCCGAAGCCGTTTTCAACCGCAAAGGAAAAATATTTATCGATTTGCCAAAAATTATCAGCTTGCAACTAAAAGCCGCCGGCGTGCCGGCAGATAATATCGAATCCTGCGGCTTGTGCACCTTTTGCCAAAGCGATAAATACTTCTCTTTCCGTCGGGACAAGCCGCCCAAAGTCCAGGCCATGCTGGCTTATATTGCGCTGGTTTAAAAATAGGGAAGGCGGTATTCGGCAGCGCGGCGCGTATCGGTTAACGTCGCGCGAAGCGCGGCCGAGACCGCATACCGCCAGCCGTACGACGATACGCGTGGCGCTGCCGCCAAACCATAACCGATAATTTAGTAAGTATTGCCAAAATCTGGATGTTTGCTATAATATCCAAAGTAATTGTTTTAGTTGACTTTTAAATTTTGTCAATTTTATTTTCCACCAAAGGCGGATCTGCCTCTGGCATGAAATTTTGGTCAATTTTGTTCAATTCCCTTATGCATCCGAAACTCAAACTTTTTTCTTCCCTTTTTGCCATTTTGCTTATCGCGGCCGCGGCTCTTTGGATAGTTTTGCCCCAGGGCAGCCGGATTAGCTTAACTAAGCTAAAAATCCCTTACAGCCAGAGCTTTAAGGTGCATTTGGGTTTGGATTTGCAGGGCGGCAGCCGCCTGGTTTACCAGGCGGATTTTAGCGGTATTGCCCAGGCTGACCAAGCCGACGCCTTAAACGCCATAAGGGATACCATTGAGCGCCGCGTTAACAGTTTTGGCGTTAGTGAACCCGTAGTTCAGGTCAGCGGTAATAACCAAATTACCATTGAACTTCCGGGAATTAAGGATATTAACGATGCCATAAACCAGATTGGCCAAACGCCCTATTTGGAGTTTAAAACCCAAAATCCCAATCCCTCCTCCGCCCAGGTCAGCGCCAGCGGCACATTGGAAGTTAATCCCAACGACCAGTGGGTTTCCACCGGACTGTCCGGCAAGCAGTTAAGTAAAGCTTCGGTAGACATGCAGCAAGGCGGCAGTTTGTCCAACCAGGTGGTTGTCAGGCTTGTGTTTGACAGCGACGGCGCCAAATTATTCAGCCAAATTACCACGGCCAACATCGGCAAGCCGATTGCCATTTTTTTGGACGGGCAATTGCTTTCCGCGCCCACCGTGCAAAACGCCATTACCGACGGCACGGCAATTATTACCGGCAACTTTACCATTCAGCAGGCCAAAGATTTAGCCACGCGGCTTAACAGCGGCGCGTTGCCGGTACCGATTAAACTTATTTCGCAAGAAACAGTGGGGGCCACTCTGGGCAAAGATTCGGTGCAAAAATCCGTGGAAGCGGGGATTATTGGGCTCATTATGGTCGCGCTGTTTATGATTATTTATTACCGTTTTCCGGGCGTTTTGGCCACTTTGGCTTTACTTATTTATGCCATAGTGTCTTTCGCGATTTTTAAAATCGGCATTTCCTTTACCGCCGTGGTTTTGGTCGGCTTGTTTTTCTTTTTGGGTCTGACCGTTAATTCCTGGTTTGGGTTTTTGGCTCTGCTTAGTTATATTATTTTGATTTTTGCCAAGGGCCTGGCCCCGGTAACTTTAACTTTGGCCGGAATCGCTGGCTTTATTTTGTCGGTCGGCATGGCCGTGGACGCCAACATTTTGATTTTTGAGCGCACCAAAGAGGAAATCCGGGCCGGTAAGGAAATCCATAAAGCCGTGGAAGACGGCTTCGCGCGCGCGTGGCTAAGTATCCGCGACTCCAATGTTTCCAGTTTAATCACCACGGCAATTTTGTACTTTTTCGGCACGCCCAGCATCCAGGGTTTTGCCGTGACTCTGGGTGTGGGGATTTTAATTTCCATGTTTACCGCCATTACGGTTACGCGGACTTTCTTAAAAACATTTATCGGCAACAGTATAATGACGCATCCCTGGCTGTTCGGGGTAAGTAGAAGCCGAACGACGCCGGAGAAAACAACGCCGTAATAAACGCCGGCTCCACAGCGTTTAGCCCGGCGTTGCAGTCATAGCGTTTAAATCAGCTTCTAAAAAATATGTTCAACACACTAAAATATTACAAGTTCTGGTTTGCGGTCTCCGGCGTTATTTTGGCGTTCGGCGTTTTGTCTTTGTCCATTTACCATTTAAAGTTGGGGATAGATTTTAAAGGCGGTGCGCAAATGGAGTTGCAGTTTGGCCAAAATCCGGACCAAAATAAGGTTAAGGATGCCGTCAACAAGCAAAACCTGGGAACTTTTACCGTCCAGACCGCGCAAAATAACAGTTTAATTGTTGAAACGGAAAATCTTACCCAAGATCAACACGCTAAAGTCTTATCCGCCATCAAACAGGAAACCGGGGATTTTACCGAGACGCACTACGACACTATTGGCCCGGTCATTGGCAAACAGCTTACCCAGGACGCCTTTTTACAGCTGCTGTTTGTTTCTTTGGGGATAATTTTGTATATTGGCTACGCTTTCCGCAAAGTCGCAAAACCGGTTACGTCCTGGCGGTTCGGCGGAGCGGCCGTTGTCGCTCTTTTCCACGATTTATTGTTTGTGCTCGGCGTGTTTTCCCTGCTCGGGCACTTTTACGGGGTGGAAATTGACAGCTTGTTTGTTACGGCCATGCTCACAGTTTTGGGTTTTTCCGTCCACGATACAATAGTGGTTTTTGACAGGATCCGCGAAAACCTGCGGCTCTTTCCCGGGCAAAGCATAGATTTTGTGGTTAACCACAGCATTAGCCAAACCATTGTCCGTTCGTTAAATACCAGCCTAACCGTGTTGTTCGTGCTTCTCTCTTTGCTGCTCTTCGGCGGGGAAACCATCCGCTATTTTATTTTGGCGCTGTTTTTGGGAATTATTGTCGGTACTTATTCCTCAATTTTTATCGCCACCCCGGTTTTGGTATTATGGCAAAGATGGAAAACTAAACAGGCGTGAGCTTTAAAAGGTAGTATTGATATTAACCCGCCAAAATTTTGCCCAAAATTACAAAAACGTTGTGATAAAAACTTACTTTAGATAAGAGATTAAGGCTTTGCAAAACCATCCGCAAAATTTAGGCGGGTAAAGATATTGGGATATTTTTACATCCTCCTTAAATAAGGAGGATGTTTTATATTTTAATAAAAATATTCCTGTGGAAAACCCGGCTTGCGCGAGTTTAAAAAATAATATACTATTTAAATAGGTGAACGATAGTATACTATTTATGTACTCCATAACATTGCGAAATTGGCTGATTTTTGAACGGGCCGCCGTTTACAGAAGCTATTCCAAGCTCCGCGTTATTTGCGATGCCTGCTGCCGCGTGCCGGCTTTCAGGCAGAATATCGCGCCGCATAAAGCCCTGGGTAAATCCGCGTGCGGATACGTTATGCTTGACGGAGGCGGCGGAATCATTGAACAGCGGGCAAAATATCTCGGCGAATTTACCGTGGACCAGGCCGAATATTATGCCCTGATTTTCGCGCTGGACAACGCGTCCGGTTTTTGCCGGCGACTGGTGGAAGTCTGGATGGATAACGAAATCGCTGTCGGCCAACTAAACGGATTTTACTGTTTAAGATCGGAAAGAATCAAGCCGCTGTTTGATGAAGTAAAAAAACTTGAGATGCGCTTTGAAAAAGTATCGTATTTTCACCACAGCCGGGGCAGTTTCTGGGCCAGAGCCGCGGACAAACTGGCAAACGAGGAATATAGCCGGTTGCAAACCGGCTGATTGACCAAAAATTATTTAAGATGTAAAATATTAAGACTTAATAAAAAAATTATGCTAAAAAACTTGACATAAAAAATAAAAAAGCTATAGTTAAAGCACAATTGAATTTGCCTAAACCCCAAACGGGCATGGCATAAAAAGCGATAGGAATTAAAGACGGTCATCCGTCTTGCTGACGTTCCTATCGTTGCCGGTCGAAAGGCTGGCAGACCCCAAAAGGGTCGGGCAAGATCGGGTGGCCTTTTTTGATTACTAAGATTGTCTGATTTTTAAAATGAACAAACTCCAACTAACCGAACAATTAGGCGCCAAGCTTGGGATTACCCATTCCGAGGCGGTAAGATTTTTAAATACCCTCATAGCGATGATTTACGACACCCTCCGCCTGGGCGGCAAGGTTAACATTTCCGGATTTGGGCAGTTTAGGGTAAGTTATCGGGCTTCCCGTATCGGAGTGAATCCGCAAAACCCTTCTCAGAAAATTACAATCGCCAAATTAAACACTCCAAAATTTAAAGCCGGAGAGGCTTTTAAAGAGGCTGTAAAGCTTGAATAATATACATAGAAGCCGGCAAAATTCTTAAAGCGGCAATATAAAATTAAGGCTCACCGGCAAAACCTAAAAACCCCCTATTTCTAGGGGGTTTTTGTTGTGTTAAAAATACGCGCTTGAAAACATTCTGTAAACAACCGTTATTATAAAAGTTGCAAGTATTTGACAAGCAAGGTTATTTTATGCTATACTATTATAAATTCATAAATTGTTTGCAAACAGCGAACGGCAATTTTATAAATTTATAATTATTTTGATTCATCAAAATTTATTATATGGGAATTTTAGATACAATTATCCAAACCAAACAAAGCGAATCATTAAGCCAGTTTCGGCCGGCTGATATTGTTAAAGAAATCCTTTCGGACCTTAAGGAGCGCGACCGCAGGATTTTAATTGACCGTTACGGACTGGAAGGCGCCGAGGCCAAGACTTTGGCGGCCATCGGCCAGGAACAAAACCTGACGCGTGAGCGCGTCCGCCAAATTGAAAAGGATTTGCTTAAAAATTTAAGGAAGACAAGTTTGCAAAAACAGGGATTTACCGATAACAAAGACTTTTTACTCAACATAATTACAGAGCACGGCAGGATTATTGCCGAGGAAAATCTGTTGATGCATCTAAACATCCAGGACCAAAAGGAGAAAAATGCCCTGGTGTTTATTTTGCACCTTATTGAGGAACTGGACCATTTTATCCACGACAACTTTAAAAAAAGCTGGGTTACGGTACTGTTTAATCAGAATTTATTGAATGATTTTGTCCAGGAAAGCAAGAATATAATTTCCAAAAAGGGCACTCCGCTGCCGGCCGAGGAATTCCTGGAGCATTTTAAGCAGACGGAATTTTTTAACCAAAACAAAGACAACCTGTCCGATAAAATTATCCTGAATTATCTGGAGTTGACGGTTGAAATCGAAAAAAATGTTTTCGGCCACTGGGGCTTGAGTTTGTGGAAGGAAGTTAAGCCAAAAGATGTCGGCGACAAAGCTTATTTGGTTATGAAGCATCACAAGCAGCCGGAGCATTATTCCGTAATTACCGAAATGATCAATAAAGCGAAGTTTGACAGCCGCCAGGCCTATAAGGAAACCGTGCATAACGAACTTATAAAGGACAGCCGTTTTATTTTAATCGGCCGCGGCATTTATGCGCTTTCGGAATGGGGTTATAAGCCCGGAGTGGTGGCCGACGTCATTGCCGAAATTTTAAAACAGGCCGGCCAACCATTGCCCAAGGATAAGATTATTGAGGAAGTATTGAAGAAACGCATGGTAAAAAAGAACACGATTTTAGTCGGCCTTTCCAACAAGAAGCTTTTTAAAAAAATCGGAAAAAATTCCTACGCCCTTGCTTAGTTTGACCGTACAACTTCTACTAAATACTAAAGAATACGAAAAATACTTCATGCCGGAGGCAGATCCGCCTCTGGCGGAAAATACTAAACCCAGCGTTCCGTTTCGTATTTCGTATATTTAGTACCCTTTAGTATTTAGTAGAGGTAACGAAACACAAATGGAAGTACTAAAAGCAATCCTGCCGAATTTTGGCGACATTTTTTATTACGCGTTTTTATTTGTCGCCAGAGGCGGCTGGGTTTTGTTTGTGGTGGCGCTGCTGGTTTTGCTTTGGCACGAGTATATTGAAGAAGTCCAGGGGCAGTTTGTCACGAACACCGAATGGGTGTTTTTGGAAATAAGGCCACCCAAGGAAAATATGACCAGCACCTTGGCGGTAGAAAATATTTTTTCCCAAATGCACGCCCTGCACCGCAGCTTAACCTGGGAAGAAATGTATATGCAGGGGCAGTTTCAGTTGTGGTATTCCCTGGAAATCGTGAGTTTTGGCGGCAAAGTGTCGTTTATTATCCGGTGCCCCAAGCGCTACCAGCATTTGGTGGAATCGGCGTTTTACGGCCAGTATCCCAGTGCGGAAATCCGGGAGATCTCCGATTATATGGAAAATTTTGCCCATAACGTTTATGGTACGGACAGTAAGTATGAATTTTTCGGCACAGAGTGGAAAATGGCGGAAAGCGACGTAATCCCCATGAAGACTTATAAAGATTTTGAACACCCCTCGGCCGAAGAAAAAGTTGTTGATCCCCTAAGAGGCCTGATTGAAGCAATGGAGCGGATTTTGCCGCACGAATTTTTGTCTATGCAGCTGCTTATCCAGCCCATCCAGAACGATGAGTGGGAGGCAAAAGCTAAAACTAAAATCAAGGAGCTGACCGGCGAAGAAATTCCCCATAAAGCCAGCTTTATCGGGTTTTTATTAATCCCTTTTGAATGGTTTGCCAATTTTAGTTACCGGGAAACATTTTTTGGCCATGGGAACGGGCATGGCGAAGGCGATGAACTGCAAAGAAAGCCGCGCAACAACTGGATGAGCATGTCCGAAGGCGAAAAAAAACGCGTAACTTTAATAGAGGAAAAATTAAATAAAGCCAATTACCAGAGCAAGCTTAGAATTTTATACATTGCGCCTAAAGAGCTTTATGATAAAATTAGGCGATTTGAGCTTGTCGGAGCGCTGCGGCACTTTAGCCCGGGCGGCGGCGCGGGTATCCATAATACCTTAAAAACCGACCGCGGCACCTGGACAAAAGTGGACGCTTTGTTTTCAGAAGGGTTGGAAAGACCTTTCTTAGATTGGGAGACTAAGCGCCGCAAATACCAGTTTTTAAGAGGTTACAAGAAGCGCAGTATATACATTGGCGCCAGAAAATTTTTGTTGAGCACCGAGGAAATTGCGAGCCTTTACCATTTTCCGATTACCAACGAAACCACGCAGGTTCCGGCCAACGTCCAGGCGGTGGAAAGCAAAAAATCCAGGCCTCCCGCCGATTTGCCTTTTGCCGAAAATCCCTAAACAAAATAATTTAATGTCATTGCGAGGAGTCGCGTCTAAACAATTTTATCGCCGCGACGACGAAGCAATCTTATTTAAAAGATTGCTTCGGATGCACTCGCAATGACAGTAAAAACTATGGACAACGAAAACACAATCACCGTGTTCGCTAAAACTAATTTCCGCGGCAAGGAATTGCCTTTTGGCATCAAAACCGACGACCGCCGCCGGCATATGTATTTAATCGGCAAGACCGGCATGGGCAAAACCACGGTTATGGAAAATATGGTTATTCAGGACATCCGCAACGGCAATGGCGTGGCATTTTTGGATCCGCACGGCGACTCCATCCAAAGAATTTTAAATTCCATTCCCGCAAGCCGCGTTAACGATGTGGTTTATTTTAATCCGGCAGACTTGGACCATCCGGTGGCTTTTAATATTTTGGAATCGGTAGACATTAAGTACAAACATTTGGTAGCCTCGGGGCTGATGGGCGTGTTCACCAAAATTTGGGCCAATTTGTGGTCGGCCAGGATGGAATATATTTTAAACAATACAATTTTGGCCCTTCTGGACAGCCCTGGCAACACCCTGCTCGGCATTACCCGTATGTATGTGGACAAAAAGTACCGCAAAAAAATTGTGGATAACATTAAAGACCCAATGGTCAGGGCTTTTTGGGTGGACGAGTTTGCCAACTATAATGAAAAGTACCGAACCGAGGCTATTGCGCCCATTCAAAATAAAGTCGGGCAGTTTTTGTCGTCCGGAATTATCCGTAATATTGTCGGCCAGCCCAAATCCACCATTGACATGCGCGAGATAATGGATCAGCGCAAAATTTTAATTATGGATTTGTCTAAAGGCAAGGTCGGCGAGGACAACAGCGCTTTGCTTGGCGCGATGATCGTGACCAAATTGCAATTGGCTGCCATGTCGCGCACCGACGTTACCGAAGCAGAGCGCAAGGATTTTTATTTATATGTGGACGAATTCCAGAATTTTGCCACGGACAGCTTTGCCACAATTTTAAGCGAGGCGCGCAAATACCGCCTTAATTTAATTGTCGGCCACCAGTACATCGGCCAGCTGGTTCAGGAACGCAATACCAAAGTCCGCGACGCCATTTTCGGCAACGTGGGCACTTTGGTTGTCTTCCGCATCGGCGCGGAAGACGCGGAGTTTTTGGTCAAGGAGTTTGAGCCGGTATTTAACGAAGTGGATATTGTCAATTTGCCCAAATACCATATTTTATTAAAGTTGATGATTAACGGCGTGGCTTCGGACCCGTTTTCGGCCACCACTATTTCCCCGAGCCCCGAAACCGTTACCGGCAACGGGGAAAAAGTCATTCGTGTTTCGCGCGAGCGTTACAGCAACCCGGTGGCCGAAGTTGAGGAAAAAATTTCCCGCTGGATGGGCGCCGAATACCACCAGGACGCGGCCCTGGTAATCGGCAAGGAATCTGCCGATAGTTCATCGCAGGCGGACGAAGGAGAAATTAAACTTGAGGTTGCCGCTGTGCCGGCCGCCGATGAAGTCAAAAAACAGATTCCCGATGAAACCCCGACGCCGTCGCCGCAGCCGCCACAGCGGCCAAGACAGAGCGGCGATAGCAGGCCGAACAACCAGGACAGGAATTCCGGACAATTCCGGCAAAGGCCGCAGCAGCAAAACCGCCCGAATAACCAACAGTCCCTCCATCATCAGCAGAATTTTAACCGCCCAAAACCGCCGCAAAAAAAAGAAAACCCGATTTGGAACCAGGTCGCGGAAATCCACGACCAAAAAAGCCGGCAAATCCAGCAAAAAACCCAGGCCACCATCGGTCAAATTTTAAATTCCAGGAACTCATCCAACAATCAGCAAACCCCGGCCAAAGCTCCAATTGTCCCTCAACCGCCGACATTGCAACATCAACCCGAGCGCACCGTGCTAAACCCCGGCGACAGCCACCAACTCTAATATAAAAGCCCATCCTTACGGTGGGCTTTTTACTTTATAGAAAAATTTTTATAGATATTTTTTCAGTTCGCTCTCAACCGCCGCTTTGGGGGCGGCGCCGATCATTTCACCGATCATTTTACCGGCTTTAAAGAATTTCAGGGTCGGGATGCTCATTACGCCGTATCTTTGGGCCAGGGTGTTGTTTTCGTCCACGTTAACCTTGCCCACTTTTAATTTTCCGGCGTAATCTTTGGCCAATTCATCCACAATCGGGCTTAAAACCTTGCACGGCCCGCACCACACCGCCCAAAAATCCACCATTACGGGCAAATCGGCCTTTAAAACTTCGGCATCAAAATTTTGTTCATTTAAGACGGTTTCAGACATTGGTTTATGTTTTACTGATTAAGAGATACTAAATTACGTGAATTTATGTCGCTATATAATTTTATCCACAATCATAATGCTTGTCAATGAGGTATAATTAAGAAGATTTCCTCGTGAGCTTGAACTCCGGGGTGTTCCATCCCGACCGACGACGAGTGCATCCGAGGAGGAGTGGAGGGATCTGTTAAATAAAGGGATGGATTCCTCGACTCGTCCTCAGCTGCATTCGGACTCGCTCGGAATGGAACATCGATGGTGCAGTTGATACCTCGCGGCTCTGCTGCGGGGAGAGTTCATTTAAAGTAATAATTGATGGAATAAATATACAGCTTGGACACAAAAACAAAAATTTTAAAAGTTCTCCCTTACTGGCTAGTCGGCTTAATATTAACAGCCGCCCTGCAATTGTCGCTGCCGCTGATGTTTTTGGCGCCGCAAGGCTCCGAGGCGGCAGCCGTACAGGCCGATGCGCCCCAAGTTTTAGGCGCCGCTACGTCTTTACGAGGAGAAATTCCTCCGCAACCGGCAGAACTTAAAATCACGGGCATTGCTAATACCGGCAATGTCAGCGCCAAAAATTATATTGTTTTTGATTTGGATACCGGCGCGACCCTTTTGGGAAAAAATGTCAATCAGCAATTGCAAATTGCCAGCCTGACCAAATTAATGACCGCGCTGGTGGCTTACCAAAATGTGGATTTAAATAAATCTTTTGTCATTGGGGCAAAAGATATCCTAAATATTTCACCCAGCCTGGGCTTAAAGTCCGGCGACAGCGTTAAAGCCTTGGACGTTTTTAATTCCATGCTCGTCGGCTCCTGCAACGACGCCGCATTGGCTTTGGCGGATTATGTATCTCAAACGACTGGAGAAAGTTTTGTGGACTTGATGAACAGACGGGCAACAGCTCTGGGAATGACCAATACCAAATTCAGCAACCCAATGGGCTTTGACAGCCAAAATAATTTTTCTTCCGCCGGCGATTTAGAATTGCTGATTTCGGCCATCCAAAAACTTTCGGCATTTACCGATTTGGGAAGGCGTAACGGCTATAAGTTTGCGTCCGTCGGCGGAAATATTTACAACACGGAGGCGACCAATAAATTGCTCCAAAGCCATTCCGATATTTATGCCATTAAAACCGGCTTTACCAACGAAGCCCACGGCGCCATGGCTACGGAAATAATTTTGGATGGGCATCACGTGGTAATTTTGGTTTTAGACAGTCAAAACCGTGAGGCGGATACTTTAAAGCTTAAAGAGAATCTGGAAAAGGCGGTTATCAAATAACCCTCTATTGTCATTGCGAGGCCGTCAAAAGTAAGTCTAAGACGGCCGAAGCAATCTTTATCAAATGACAAGATTGCTTCGTCGCCCGCGATAAATACAGCGGATGATGGGCTCCTCGCAATGACACAAATATTTTTTGCCGATTAGCGGTTTTTATGGTAAAATATGGAAGCAATGCCTACTTCCGCGTTAACCAAAATTTTTACTCTAACCTCGCTTGGTTTTATTTTTGCCATCGCCGTTACCCCGCTGTTCATTCGGTTTTTATACAAAAATAAGCTTGGCAAGCAAATCCGGAATGACGGTTCAACGCCTCTGTTTTCGGAACTGCATAAGCACAAGGCCGGCGTCCCGACTATGGGCGGCATCCTGGTTTGGGCCACTTTGCTGATTTTATTTGTCAGCTTTTGGCTTTTGGACCGCGTGCTGCATATTTCCTTTTTTCGGCATTTTGATTTTTATTCCCGCCGCGAGACGCTTTTGCCTTTTGGCGCTCTGCTTGGCGCGGGTTTGGTGGGTCTGATTGACGACTTTTTGGACGTTCGTCAAAGAGGCCACAAGGGCCGCGGTTTGAGTTTTAGGTTTAAATTTCCCCTATACGGCGCCGTTGCCGCCATCGGAGCGTGGTGGTTTTACTTTAAGCTCGGGTTTCGGGCGGTGCACGTGCCGTTTTTTGGCAGTTGGTATTTGGGTTGGTGGTTTATTCCTTTTTTCATTCTGGTTGTTATTTCCACCAGTTTTTCGGTTAACGAAACGGACGGGCTGGACGGTTTGGCCGGCGGCGCTTTAATGGCTTCATTTTTCGCTTACGGTTTAATCGCGTTTTTACAGGGCAATTACGATTTGGCGGGATTTATAGGAGTTATTTGCGGAGCCTTATTGGCATTTTTATGGTTTAACGTTTTTCCGGCCAGCTTTATTATGGGAGATACCGGTTCCATGGGATTGGGCGTGCTTCTGGCGATAGTTGCCTTTTTAGTCAACTCCCCATTCCTGCTGATTTTTACCGGGTTTATATTTGTCGCCGAGGCGGTTTCGTTTTTGCTCCAGATTTTCTGGCGTAAATTTTTCAAAAAGAAACTTTTTAAATCGGCTCCTCTGCACCATCACTTTGAAGCCCTCGGCTGGCCCGAAGCGCAAATCACCATGCGCCTGTGGATTATTGCCGGAGTAATGAGCGTGATTGGGATAATAATTTATTTCTTGGGGTGATAGAAGCTGTGCTAAACGCTATTTTGTGCAAAACGCTGTGATAAACGCCGGCGTCTAACTCAGCATTGCAGCAGCAGCGTCTGAACCGGCATCTACAAATATGTACTCACTCGTAATCAAAAATGCAACCGTAATCGACGGCTCCGGGAAACCCGGGGAAGTTTTGGACGTGGCCGTGCAGGGCGACGAGATTGTTAATGTTGACAGAAGCATCACATCGTCGGCTCAAAATACAATCGACGCGACCGGAAAAATTCTGGCGCCGGGGTTTGTGGATTTGCAAAACCACAGTGACAGCTACTGGCAGCTGTTTGACAATCCTTCTTTGGACAGTTTAATTACCCAGGGCTATACCACCATTTTAGTCGGCAATTGCGGAGCCAGCCTGGCACCGCTGCTTAGCCATGAAGCTTTACTGTCCATGCAAAAGTGGCACAATTTGGAAGCTACCAACATCAATTGGACTTTTTTTTCGGAATACATTGAGGAATTATCAAGACGCCGGCTGGCCTGCAATGTTGCGACCTTAGTCGGCTATTCCACTTTGCGGCGCGCGGTGGTGGCCGATCAAATCCGGAGCCTTGATAAACAGGAAGCCGTTGCCCTTCAAAACGCTTTGCGGGACAGTCTGGAGGCCGGCGCTTTTGGCCTGTCAAACGGCCTGTCTTACGCCCACGAAATTATCATCAGCGAACTGGAATTGTTTGAGCTGGCAAAAATCGTAAAGAATTATGACGGGCTTTTTTCCGTCCACTTAAGAAGCGAGGGTTCGGAAATCGTGGAGGCTTTAGATGAAGCTTTGGATATTGCCAAAAATACCGAGGTCAATTTAAAAATCGCGCACTTAAAACTTCGCAACGAGGTTAACTGGAATAAATTCCCGGAAGTCACAAACTTGCTCGATACCGCATACCACCAGGGCGTTAACGTGCATTTTGACGTTTATCCTTACGATACCATTTGGCAGGCGCTGTATTCCTATTTGCCCAAGTGGGCCATGGAAGGCGGCCGCGCCATTATGCTCAAGCATTTTTCCGATCCGGTGCAAAAAAATAAAATTTTGACGTATTTAAACAATATCAACGTC
>Ga0182027_10002204_pt1 | contig 31816 bp, 23 predicted proteins | sample 712E1DmetaG_FD_121300 | JGI IMG/M metagenome (GOLD analysis project Ga0182027, IMG submission 121300) | Permafrost microbial communities from Stordalen Mire, Sweden - 712E1D metaG (Illumina Assembly) | ecosystem: Environmental > Terrestrial > Soil > Wetlands > Permafrost | place: Sweden...
CTAATTGTAGGTGAATTTGATATAATAGGATAATTCTCGACAAAAAATGAGTGTATAAAAACTAACGCTAGCAGGGATAGTTTCATAAATTCTTTCAGTATAAGTCTATTCATTTGGGTGATATCATGATAATTGTATAGCAAAAGATGCGATATTTTATGTATTTTCGCTTTTTTTTCAGGATATGTTATTTCGCGAGTTGATATGGATAGAACGATAGCGCAAAGTCCGCCGAAACAGGATCAAAGGCGCATACCGATCTGATATTTAGTTATTGTATGCTCGTTCTCATGTTATCTCAAGATTTTTTTGTAGATATTTATCTACACAATACATATTTAACAATTTGGACATTATGGTTCATCGCTATGATCATAAGGACTACGTATCTTTAGAAAGTCCTTCTTGGCAATATGAGTGTATATTTGTGTAGTTTTTGCATTAGCATGTCCCAATAATTCTTGAATATACCTAATGTCTGTTCCATTCTCCAATAAATGTGTAGCGAAACTGTGACGCAGAGAATGAATGCTGACGATTTTTGTAATACCTATCTTATCCTTTGCCCTGCAAAAGACTTCTTGTATTGATCGTGTGCTTAAGTGGCCTCCATTTTGGCCTTCGAACAGCCACGATTGTGGCTTATAGAGGTCGATGTAAGTTTCAAGTAGGCGTTTTGTTCTCGTGGCAAGGATGGTATAGCGGTCTTTTCTTCCCTTTCCACTACGCACAAGAATAACGCCTCGAGAGGGATCGACATCGCTAACCCGAAGGGCAGCAATCTCACTAACGCGCAGGCCAGCGGAATAGGCTAATACAAGGAGGGCTCTATGCTTGAGATTTCGTGGAGCAACGACTAATCGCATGGCTTCTTCACGGGATAGTACGCCGGGGAGGCGCCGATCCGACTTAGGACGCCGCTTCAGAGGGGCCTCTCTGCCAAGTACCTTCGTGTAAAGAAATCGTAGAGCGCTGATTGCCTGATTTAAAGTTGATGCCGATGACTTAAAATCATGTTCGAGGCAGGCGAGGAAGCGCGTCGCATCCTCTGTCCCGGATTCGATGAGTGGGATATCGAGAAAACGAGCATATCGATCCACAATCGAGAAGTATCTCGTGGCAGTCCTTTGCGAGTACTTCATAGCCCTTAGCGCTTGGGACATTGCTGTCGCAATCTTTGGGGGAAGACTGGGCGCCTCAGGGATTGTGGATTCGCCGATCTCGGACTTGGCGGCTTCAGAAGAAAGGATTAGCCATAAGGCAAAAACCTGACGAAATATTTTCCCACCCTCAGCGGGAAATTCCCAGCGCATCGTTTCTGGGTTCCACCTTGCATCGGGTACAGCATGCATGAGTCTGACGAAGTCTGCTGAATAGGGAGCGAGGGCAGCTAGTCTTCCCTCTCCAGCGTCTAAGAGCGTGACTGTCTTATTTGCCGTCTTAGGCCTCCTCTAGCATTATACGTGCCTGGGGAAGTCTGGAGATTGAAGAGACGACACAATTCAGTTAGTTGCGAGGAAAGAAAGGTCGGTTGGAATAGAATGAGCCTATTCCGCAACAATAAGCTTATTTTACAGTCATGTTGAATACACCGTCCCAATCGGCGGGGGGTGGATTAGTCTTGAATAGTGCGATTCGTCCAAGGAAAGTGGAACTCGCCTCATCTTGGTACTTTTCGCAGAGTTGGGAAAACGTCTTTTCGGCCTTTGCCCATTTCTGAGCCCGATAGAAGCTTAATCCCTCTTCGAATAACTTGCAGAGATCCACAAGCCTGGCGCTGGCGCTATCCCTTGACTGCATGACCTCGTAGACGCTGACCGGGAGCTTCTTGCCTTTGACAGTCAGCTTATCGACCTCGCGGCAGAGGAATTTGTCCTTTACTCGATCGCACACCGCATCGGTGACAAGGGTCTTGGTACCGTAAGCCTTGTTCGCACCCTCGAGTCGGGCGGCCAGGTTAACAGTATCGCCGATGCTCGTGAAATCCATCCGGTCTTTGGCGCCGACAGAGCCGAATACGACTGGGCCGGAGTTGATGCCGATGCCAATAGACACGACATTCATCTTAGTGGCGAGTGCCTTTTCCTTCTCGATTGCCATTGCTTTTCGGATGCCAAGGCTCGTCTTAACAGCGTTTAGCTCCTTGTCGGGGCCTTCGAACATAGCCATGACTTCGTCACCAACGAACTTATCGACGTCGCCATGGTTGGCAAGTATTACCGACGATTGGAGATCAAGGTAGTAGTTGAGCATTTCAACGACTTTCTCTGGTATCATACCTTCACATAGTGTCGTGAAACCTCGAATATCGGTGAAGAGGAAGCAAAGGTCGCGGCTTTCGGTCATGGGTGTGACACGTTCGGAATTCCTGAGAGTGGAGGCCGAGATGTAGGGAACGATGCCGCGAATGACCGCAGTCATGTTGCTCACTTCGCTCGAGAGTCCCTTGATCTCGTCGCGCGTCTCAATTCGATCCGAAAACTGCAGAAGATCGGCTGATATACGCCTTTCGCCTTTAATCATCCCCGCAAGGGATGAAGATATAGAGGCAACGCTCATCCTGAGGTAAAGGATTGGGAAGACGATGTTGCGCCCGATGAGGTAGATAAGGAAGACAGAAAGATAGATGAAGATTGAAGCGACGCTGACTACCTTGATCTGTGTCCTAAAGTAGGGTTCGAAGATGACATCGCGCGCGTAGTCGACCTTGATATAACCGAGGAAGGCCTGGCTAAGGTTAACGGGAGCGAGGAACTCATATTCCTTTGTAGCGGAATTGTAACTGTATTTTGGATCGACGAAGGCGCCGACCTTGGCGTCGGAGGCAATTCCGGCAATGGCTTTATCGGTGCTTGCGGCGGCCGTGAAAGAGCTGGTCTTAGGATTGCGCGCGTAATAGGTGATATCGTGGAAGGGGAAGGCCGCAGTGTTGTTCTTTTTTGCCTCTATGAAGAGGTAGTCCTCCGCGGCTATTTTGTCGGCGGGATTGGACTTTATTACGTTGGCGGTGCGCTCAGCTAGGAGCTTGCCGTTTTCGATTACCGAGCTCAGAATAGTTCGACTAAAATCAGTCATTAGAATAAAGGAGAGCACGACGATTATGAAGAGGATAAGGGGCACAAAGGAGAGGACAAGCCTTTTCTGGATGCCTTGCTTGAGGATGATTTCTCTGATGCTCTCTTTTTTCGCCTTCGATTGTTTGTAATGCAGATATTCCTGGTAGGCCTCGTCGCCTCTGCTTAAGGAAACGATAAAAAGGTATATAAAAAAGGCGTTGAAAGCTATCGAGAGGAAAAGCGTAACATAGATGAGCGGGGAAGAAGCCGAAAAAAAGCCTTGACTCCTCGCATATTCGAAGATGTAGCCGATGATCGCCCCGATGACGAGGGAAGACTCGAGGACGCTCAGGGCGGCGGAGAGCGGTCTACGCGGATCGGCGAAGGCAGGAAACATATCGTTTAGGAAAACTGCGGCTATCTTGAAGACAGCTATGAGAACGGGTAGATAGACGGCTATACCCCATATAATCGCGAAAGATGCGTCGTGGGGTCTGCCATCGAAGGACCGGAAGGGAAGAAACGGCGTGGGCATGAGCCCCTCGATCTTGACGAAGAGGGGCATGAGAATCCATGCGAAAATTACAAGAGAATAGAGGAGTTCGATGGCATGGAGGGCAAGGCTCGTCCTAGTCTCGTCTTTCATTCGGCTCTCCCGCACGGCGCCGATGGCGCCTTTTACTAATTAGAGAATTGCTCTAGAAGCTTCTGCTTCTCTTTGGCCTTATCGAGATAATCGGAGGCCTGTTCGTACTCGGCATCTATGTTGACGACGACGGAAAGCTGCTCTATCGCCGTCTTAAAGTTCTCGGATCGATAGGCGCTGACGCCATTATTGTAGAGATCCCCGAGGCCCGCCTCGATCTTGGCTCGCCTAGTGTCGAGCTGGTCGAGTTTGGATTTGTCTTTTGTGAGGCGGGCGGCAGCAACGATGCGCTTGTTCGCGCCGAGGAGGTCGCCCTTGTCGAGGTACTTGTCTATTTCGGGCAAGGCGTTGTCGAAGGAGGCGTCCTTATTGGCCAATACCGTCTTACTATCGAGTTTCGTCTTGAGGACCAAAGCTTCGTCGCTCCGCTTGGCCGCGATCGCGAGGTCTAGCTTGTCGTTTGCGTCCTGGAAGGAGCCCTTCGCATCGAGGGCCTTGGCCCACTTAAAATAGAGACTATAAGTCGACAATGCGACATCGTCGTCGTGCACACGCTCGAGTTTGGAATTAATGGCGTTCGCGCGTCCGAGCTCGCCCTTGGCATCATCGAACTTGGCCTTAGCCGTCAGCTTGGCTACGGCGGCGTTATGCGCCGTGAATCTTTTCTCCAGCTCGGCCTTGATCGATGCCTTCTGCTTGGAGGCGATGGCATTGGCAGGGCTGATGGCCGAAGCCTTGGCCACGGCATCGTAGGACTGGATGTAGAGGACCTCACGCGCGGAATCCGTAAGGGCAGGATCGGCTGCCTTGGTCTGAGCATCCTTGCTCCGAGCGATGTAGTTATCGATGAGCGAGGACTGTACCGGAGCATTCTCGCGCAAGAGCTTGGAGGCGGCATCGTTGCTGGGGTCTATCGCCACAGCCGTCTGGAGAGCGGCGATGATCGCGTAGTTCTCGTCGTCCGTGCGCTTAGGCTTGGCTAGGAGCTTATCGGCCGCTTTGATCTTGTCGCGCGCGAGGCTGGTCTTGAAGTTGTCGACCTTGTCGAGGTATTGCTTGGCTTTTGGATTGTCGGGATCGTAGCGGAGGGCTACGACGAAGTACTGGCGCACGTCCGCGGCTTTATTGTAGGCCGACTGCTCTATAAGATCTCTATTGTATGCAGTTATCCCCTGATTAGTTAGAGCGATGGCTTTGTTAGCGTCGTCCAAGTTCTTTAATAGAAAATCGTTGTCCTTGAGAGACGCGCAGCCCAGGACGAGCGCCAGGGCACTGATCATCGCTACGAAAATTCGTTTTCCCATAAGGTTTCCTACCTAATTATACTCAACTTTGAAACAGTTTTACATCTCTATGCGCGAAATACAAGGCCTCGGCGAAGGCGCAGCGGATTAACCGATGATCGGGCTTTCGCAGAGTCAATAGGATATGTATACTAAAAAAGTTCGCGCATCGACCACAAGTATTGCATAAGGTTCGGTAGCACAATGGAAAGACATGGCGTAGAGGACTTGCTCAAGGCTATGGCAGACGAAGAGTCCCCCGGTAGAGAGGATTCCTCGTCCGTTGAGGCTGACCTTGCCTCGAAAACGGGCGAATCCATTTTTTCCCAGCTCCTACAGCGGCTCCTCGCGGGAAGGGGCGTGCAACTGGGCGACGAGATCGAGGGTAACGGCAGCCTCGAGATACTCCTTGAGAACAGCCCGGACGCGATCCTCCTCCTAACGTCCGCCGGGGTCATCGTCGAAGCCAATCCTGCCTTCTGCCAAGCATACGGCTGGACACGCGCCGAACTAGCGTGTTCGAGCCTCCTCGCCTTTGTGCCCGAGGAATACTGGCCTTCCTTTTCCGAGAAGCTTGTCGGTTCCGGCAGCCCTGACAAAGACACGATCGCCGAGGTCGCCAATGAATACCTCGACTTTAAGGCGAAAGCGAAGAATGGGACTATCCTATCCGCGGAATGCTTGCTTTCGCCCATCTGGGTCAGCGGCGAACGCAGGATAATCGCCGTCCTGCGCGACATCCCCCTGGATAAGGTCCTCATAGAGCAGCTGAAGGAAAGCAATAACCATTATCTGGCCCTCTCGGAGACGATAACAGAAGCTATTTTCCGCCTCGACGAGAACTTCACTATCATCTTCGTCAACTCGGGGGTGAAGAACACTTTCGGATTCGACCGCGACAGCCTCATGGGGAGCAAGTTTTCGATCCTATTCCCGGATGAGGTCTTCGCGAAGCACTTGGACGAGTTTCGGAAATACTTCATCGTCGATGATCAGGACAGGATCGCGCTGGGCCTCAAACGGACGATCGAGCTCCTCGGCGTCACGAAGAACCGGGGCGTGACGCCCATGGAGATGTCCTTCGGCAACTCCCGCGACTTTTCGGGCCGCACTTTAACCTGCATCGTCCGCGACATAAGCCAGCGCAAGACCATGGAGAGACGCCTTCGGCACTTGGCTTTCCACGACAAGCTTACCGGCCTGGGCAACCGCGACCTTTTCAACGAGGACATAAAAGTCTTTCTCAAGGAGCCAATCCTGGAAAGCGGGAAGAAGGCGGCCCTCCTCTTCCTCGACCTCGATGGGTTCAAGCACGTCAATGACAGCCTGGGCCACTCGGCGGGCGATGAGCTCCTCGTAGAGACGGCGCGGCGCATACGCGTGTGCCTGCGCGAGGCGGATTCGGCCTACCGCTTCGGAGGCGACGAGTTCGTAGCCTTCCTGCCTGAAGTATGCGACCCCCAGCACGCGGTTGCCGTGGCGGAGCGCATCCTGGGCGCGGTAAGGCTGCCCTACGAGTTGACGGCGGATTCCCATGCGCTGGCGCACATCGAGATTGGCGTGAGCATAGGCGTGGCGGTCATGCCCGAGCACGGCGAGGACGCTGAGGCGGCAACTAAGAGCGCGGACATCGCCATGTACTGCTCCAAGGAGGCGGGGAAAAACCGCGTCACGGTCTACGACGAGACGCTCAATACTAAGTCGAACGAGAGCTGGCGCATAGAGCAAGACATACGCGCGGCCCTGGTCAAGGGAGAATTCGAGCTGCACTACCAGCCTATCGTAGCGCCCACGGGCAAGCTCCTCGGCGTCGAGGCGCTGATACGTTGGCGTCGCGGCGGCGTGACCTTCATGGCGCCGAGCTCTTTTATCCCTATAGCCGAACAGAATGGCATGATAATCCCCCTTGGCGCCTGGGTGTTCCGGCGCGCCTTCATCGACCTGCGCCGCCTCGAGCGGAGCGGCTTTGGCCGCCTCTACTTCAGCGTCAATGTCTCGGGCAAGCAGTTCGAGCAGCCAGACTTCGTCGTCACGCTATGCGACGCCATCGACAAGGCCGGGATAGACCCTTCTCGGCTCGCCCTCGAGTTGACCGAGACGACCCTAATGAAGAACGCGGACGAGGCGGTGGCCAAGATACTGGAAATAAAGCGGCGATATCCCGCCATCATGCTGTCGATAGACGATTTCGGAACTGGCTATTCCTCGCTTTCATACCTGTCGAGGCTGCCCGTCGATGTCCTCAAGATCGACATATCCTTTGTTCGCGCTCTGCACGACGAGCAGAACCGCAAGGTTGTCAACTCGATACTCACTCTCGCGGAGAGCCTGGGCATCGATGTCGTGGCGGAGGGCATCGAGACGGCGGCGCAACGCAGCTATTTCCACGAGCGGGGATGCTACGGGATGCAGGGCTTCCTCTTCATGAAGGCGCAGCCGATAGACGAGCTCGAGAGGCTTTTCACGGCGCTGCGAGCCGCGCCGGGAAAAGCGCCGCCGAAGACACTGTTTCCCTCCCGCGCGCCCAAGCTCGCGGACTGAGGGTCCGACGCTCGCGCGAGCTGCGCGCGAGCTGCGCGCGAGCTGCGCTAGAGCCGTGTCCGCGACTCTTCCAGCGCATCAACGCCTTGCTAAAAGCCCGAGACTCTGTTGCGCCCGCCGCGCTTTGAACTGTAAAGGTACTGGTCGGCTCGGTCTATGAGCGTCTCGAGATCGTCGCCGTCCTTGACGCTCGCGACGCCGATGCTGATGGTCACTTGCCAGCCGACTTCGGCGTAGCTCTTCGAGGCGACCGCCTCGCGGATGCGGTTGGCGATGAACTGCGCGACCTCAGGCTCTGCCTGGACCACAAAGGCCAGGAACTCTTCGCCGCCGTAACGCGCGACGGAATCGCTGGTCCTGAGGCAAGTCTGTATCGCCAGGGCGACCCCTTTTAGGACCTCGTCGCCGACGGCGTGGGAGACTTGGTCGTTGACCTTCTTGAAGTGGTCTATGTCGAGCATAAAGACGTGAAGCTGCTCGTGGTAGCGCCGCGCCCGGGAGATCAGGGTACGGCCGGTCTCCTGAGCGAAGCGGCGGTTGTAGAGCCCCGTGAGAGTGTCCCGAAACGACAGATCCCAAAGCTGCTTATTCTCTCGCTCGAGCGAACGCAGCCTCTCGCGGCCGGGCGCGACAAAAGACTTCACCGTACGCGCGACGGCTATCGAGGCGGCCGCCGCGGCGGCGACGGTGAGAATATCCTCCACGCGCAAGGGGGCTGTCCCCACGAGCGGGGGGATGAGGGCCGCGAGAGCCAAGACCGCGAAGCCGACGGAGGCGAGGGCGACGAAACGCCCCATCCTATCCCAACCGATGGCGGCCGCGTAGGCCGCGCTCGCTACGAAAACGATAGGGCCGGCGCCCGCGAGCATATCCGCGGCCGAAACGGCAACCGACCAACCGAGCAATATGCCGCTGCGCCCCTCGCCCGTGACCCAGGCGTATAAACGAGATGATGCGGCAAGGGATACCTTATTGAGGAATAGAAAGGCCCAGAGCATCGGCGCGATGGCCAGGGCGACGCGGACGACAAGAAGGACGACGGCATAGGGCACGGACGAGGGGAAGGCGATCGCGCGGGCCGCGAGGAATAGGCCGGCGAAGATGGCTACGATAGGAGCGTAGCCGATCGCCGGTCTTTCTCTCTCCTCGGACGGAAGCGTTTTTAACCCGCGCTTTTCACTTCTCACTATCTTGATCACCTTTCCATAATATAAAAATGCGGCGTCGCGTTTCTAGTATATGACGGCGCAATGGAGAAATCCGAGGAAGGCCGATTACTGCGGTTTTTTGTCCTTCAAAGGCAGAACCCCGGCGAGGTCTCCGATGACATTGACGAGCTCTCCATTCGCGGGTAGGACGATCTTCGCGTTATTCCTGAGCGACTCCTCGACAGTCTGCAGGCGCCGCAGGAGCTGGGCGTTCCCGACGAAGTACTTGTCGGCGGCTTCATTGACGAGCTGTATCGCCTGGGCCTCGCCCTCGGCCTTGAGGATCTCGGCCTGCCTGATGCCCTCGGCTTTCTTGATCTCGGCGCGTTTCTGGCCATCGGCCATCGTCTCGGTCGCGGTCGCGAAGTCGATCGCGGCTATCTTCTCGTTCTCGGCCTTGACCACCTTGTTCATCGTCTCTTGGACGTCTTTGGGCGGGTCGATTTCCTTTAGCTCGGTGCGGACGACGGCGATGCCCCAGCTCTTAGTCTCGTGGAGCAGGGTCTGGAGGAGCTCCGAGTTGATCTTGGATCGCTCGCTGTTGGCGCTCTTGAGCGTCATCGTGCCGATGATGTTGCGCAGGGTAGTACGCGCTAGGTTGACGATCTGCCATTGGTAATTGTTGACATTGTACTGCGAGGCTTTGACGCTTTCCTCGTCCGGAAGCACCCGGAAATAAACCTGGGCATCGACGCGAGCGTTGAGGTTATCGTTGGTGATGATCTCCTGGGGCTCGGCATCGACCATCTGCTCGGTCGTGTTGATCTGGAACATCCGCGCAATGACCGGCAGTATCCAGTGGAAGCCCGGCTCGGCGAATCGCCAATACTTGCCGAAGACCTCTATGAGGCCGCGGTGGGTAGGGCGGATGATCCTGATGCCCGCGAACAAGATAAAGACGACGATAGCCGCTGCGAGGACGATGAGGGCGTTCATGTGAGCTCCTTATAGAAAGCGATGGCTGCGTAACCTACGAAGGAATCGTCACTCCTGACGTCGAGGCTTGTGGCGTAGGCCAGGAGACGGGCTTTCGATGCGCCCGAAGAGGCGGCAAACGAGAGTGCGGCGGCGGCGGCGCCCGATGAGCAGGCGGAGCGCTCGGTTCCGCCTCGCCTTATGGCCTCGTTTCCGTCCATGGCAAGAATGGCTTCGATAAAGCGCTTGTCGTTGATATCGCGCACCCAGGCCTCTGCCGCCCTGCCTTTGCCTTTTGGGGAAAAGCCGTAGTTAGGACCGTAGTGAGTGAGGTCGGTGGAGCCGAGGCAGACGACGGATCGCCCAATCGAGGTCGAGGCGGCGAAAAGAGCCTCGCCGAGCTCGATCGAAGACGCGTCGTTCGGAGCCCTGAGCCAGAGAATGCGGACGCCGGGGAAGATGGCCGCGGCGATAGGGAGAAGGACTTCTACCGTGTTGTCGGACTCCTCGTCGCGACCCAGCTTGACCGAAACTTCGAGGCGGTGGAGGAGCTCCAGATCGGCCTCGAGGGGGCCGAGGGCGGTGTCGAAGCTCGATTCGCCCGCGGCGAGGGGTCGCGCGCCCGGGGGCAGATGTCCGCCGAAAACGGCTAATGTAGATGCGCCCGCGCCTATCGCAGGCGCGAGACTAGCGGCGGCGATCGCGGCGAGGCGGCCTGAAAAGGTCCAGCCCGCGTGGGGAGCGATCGCCGCGATAGAGGGGCCCTCTGCGGCGCCACTCGCCTGAACCCAGGAAAGAACCAGGTTTTTTATGGTTTCGGGATCGTCGGGGTACCAACCACGAGGAAGACCTCTTCGGCGCAGGGACATAGGCTCCTCCCGGGCGCCGCCGCGATAGACTCTCGAGTGACGCGGCCTAGCTACCGATAATAGTATATTATCGTTGGGGGCCTATGAATAGAAGATTCGTCGCGGCCTTCGCGGCCGTCTGCATCGTCGCCGCGCTCGGATCCGCCGCCTTTATCGCCTACCGCGTCCTTGCCGAAAACGCCGCGGGCAGGATAGCGGCGAAAGCCGATTTCGAAGGACTCCGCTCGGTATTGGCCTACGTGAAGAGCTCATCGGATCTGGCCGATCCGGGACTGCGAGCCCGCCTAGCCTCACGCTACGAAGCCAGCCCGAAGCTCCTCCTCGTCGATATTTACGAACGCGGAGAGGGCGACCGCTGGAGGATTCCCGCCGAATCGCCCTACCTTCCCCCCCAGCAAAGGAATGGAGCGCTTCCCGAGCCGATCTATCCTCCCTCTTCGACGATACTTTTATCCACTCCCTTAAAGGGCGACAACTCGGGCCTTCTCGCCGTCGATGCCCTCTATACGAGCCTTACTCAACAATCGGTCTTCGAAGCCTTCCGCGACGCGCTTATAGGGCTCGCCTCATTCCTTGCCCTCGCCGCCTTGGTTCTCGCCGTCGTTTCAGGCACCGAGGAGGCGACGACGATGGTCGGGCGCGCCAAAGGGCTCGAAGACTCCGATGGCGCGGCCTCCGCGGATATCGCCACGTCCGCGGCGGCCGCGGCGGAGTACCAATACGAAACCCTCGTCTCAGACATCGCCGACAAGAAGCGCCCTTTGTCAAAAGGCATTTCTATTAAAGCCCCTGTCAGCCCCGTGGAAGATGCCTTTGACATTCCGATCATGGGAAAGGAGGGGGACTTCGCAGAGGCAGTCCCGGATCTCGCAGAGGCTTCCCCTCTCGCGCGCGGGACCGAAGATGAACCTTCAGGCCTCTACTCCCCCGCCTCGGGACTTGGCTGGGAGTCATATTTGAACGATCGCCTAGACGCGGAGCTCTCGCGCTCCGCATCCTTCGAGCAGGACTTAAGCCTCCTCGTCATATGCTACGACGGGCTCTCGACCCACGATGCTCAGTACGGGACCATCGGCGATTTAATCAAGAAGTTCTTCAGCTTCCGCGACCTTGCCTTCGAGCGAGGCGACGACGGATTCTCGGTTATCCTGCCCAATATCGACTCGAGCCATGCCATCCGCATGGCTGAGGAATTCTACAAGAAGCTCGTCTTCCTCGCGGAGGGCGACTTCGCCGAGCTAGAGCTCCTGCCCCTCTTTGTGGGCATATCTTCTCGGTCGGGACGGCTCGTCGATGCGGTCCGCATGGTCGAGGAGGCGGGTGCCGCCCTCGAAAAGGCCCATTACGAAAAGGATTCGCGCATCGTGGCATTCAGGCCCGATCCCGACAAGTACCGCCTCTTCCTGAGCTCCAAGGGCGCCTAGCTATTTCTTCGGGGCAATGTCCGCGAGACTCTTTAGGACGCCTTTAAGGCTGTACGAAGAGAGGGTAAACACGAGGTTCTCGCCGGCGATGCGGGCGTAAAATCGGTTATCGCCGGCGGAGGATCCGATTTCCAAAACTTTGGATTGTCCCGAACCGAGATCGAGGTCGACGCGCGCATCGACCTTCGCGAAGGCGTCAGGCGGCGGCGCGACGATGAAGTCCTCGCCCTGAAGGGTCATTATAGATCGCAGCAGCGAAGCCGCGGCCTCGGCGTCGATCTGCGCCGCCCCGGCTTTCCAGAGCTTCCCGTCGCGTCGCAGAGAGTAGTCGAGCGCTATGGCTGCCTTGCCTTTGCCGTCGAGAGAGATGGAACTCTTGACCGCGAAGGACTGGACATCCCCTTCCTTGAAGCCGCCGAAGAGCTGGAGGTCGAGCCAGGTCGTGCGGCCGTAACCCAGGTAGGATGCGATGCCGGAATCCACCGAGTAGGAGATATCGGAGTCCGAGCGTCGGAGATAGACCTCGGCTCCCGTCGGCCCGTAGCCGCCGACGTAGATGTCGGCCAGCGTCTTGCCGGAGGCGTCCTTTACGCTAGAGCGCTTGGCCTGAGCCTCGTCCAGCTGGAAGCCCGCCCAGGAGTCCTTGGAGCGGGCGACTACGCGCAGCCGCGTTATCGAGCTAAGCTCGTCTAGGAAGCTGGATACGCGCTGGGCCTGAACGGGGAGCCGCGCCGCGCCGTCCGCCAGAGTCCAGGCCGATCCCGATTTGGCAAGCTCGATGGCGGCGCCGCCGGGAGCCTTGAAGGAGATCGACGCGGCGTCGGCGGCCTTGCCGACGATGAGGCGGACCGTCTCCGAGCGCGCGGCCATGCGCTCAGGGGAAAATATGAGACCGGCCGCCCAGATGACGAGGAGGGCGGCGAGGACGCTCGAAAGAACTATGATTTTTTTCTCGTAGCGCATCACTTCTCTCCTTCGTGCGCGTCGCGCTCCAGTCTTGCTTCATCCTTGGCGAGGCGCCTGCGCTTCATGGACCTCGCGAGTCCGAAGGCGATTACGAGGAGGGGCACGAGGCCGAGGTTGACGAAGTAGGCGAGGCTTATCAAGGCGGAGCGCGCATCGGGGTCCTGCACCTTGGAGAGCCGCGTATCGCGGCTTCCCCGCGTCTTTATGGCGACGAGGTCGTCGCCCGAGGAGAGCCAGTCGGCGGCGCCCGCGATGAAGGCGGCGTTGAAGGTCGAGTCCGTTATCGTCATCAGGTCATTGGCGAAATCGGAGGAGCCGACGACGAGTATCCGCGAGGAGCGAGGCGATGGGGGCAGGGCCGGGAGGGCGGCTGCGCCGGCGCGCAGGGGCAGTGCTTTCCCCGCGTAGGCCGGGGGAAGGACGCCGTCAAGCGTCGCGGCGAGGACATATTGCCCCGTCGTAGAGCCCGCCTCGGCGGCGTAGGCCCCTGCCTCTTCGGGCGATACGGAGAAGTGGTCCTTCTGCAGCCAGGCCTTGGGCGTAGTCCTTACGAGAGCCGAGTATTCGACACCCGCCCTGGGCAGGGACTCGAGCGGGCTCGGCCAGAAAAGATCGAGTCCGGCGGAGCGGGCCGTCAGGGGGCTTTTAGGGTCGCGGAATTCGGGCCTGGTCATTATCCAGTGCGGATAACGAAGGTAATTGACGCCTTGGCCGCCGTAGGGCGAGTTTACCTGAAAAGGCGCCGTGAGCGCGGATTGGTCGAGCACTAGTTCGCGGTCCACCTTGATGCCGTAGGATTCGAGGGCGCGCAGCAGCGCGTCGTTCTTGAGAGGGGCGGCAGTAAGCCCCTGCCGCAGCTGCACATCTACGCCCTTGACGGCGAAGAGGGCCTTGCCGCCCGAAGCGAGGTAAGCGTCGATGCGGTAGGCGTCATAGTCGTCGAGGGCGGAGTTGCCGAGGACGAGGAGGACGGAGGTCTCCGGAGGCACCGCGTCGCCGGCGCGCAGCTCCTTGGCATCCCATCCGGATTGCGCGAGGGCCTGCGAGAGCGTCTTAAAATCGTTCGCTAGGCTTTTGTCGGCATCGCCGATCAGGATCGAGGCGACGGGCTTTTTATTGGCTATCGCCGCCTTTATCGCCTTGACGAGATCGTACTCGAGCGTGTCCGTCGAGATGACAAAGGGCAGGACTTGGGTGCGCCCGAGGTACTGGACCACGAGGCCCGAGTACACGAGGGCGACGCGCTGCTCGTTCTTCTCGACTACCTGCATGCGCTGAGGCGTGACCCCCAGCGACTCGACAGCGGCCTCTTTTTTTCCGGAGGACGGGTCCGTCACATCGACAGCGATCTTGCCGCGAGAGGCGGCCGCGAGGCTCCGCACAAGGCCTTCCACGGCGCGTGGGCCGGGATGGCGGTCCGCGAGAATCGAGGAAATGTAGTACGTTATGCGAACTTGCTCCGGGATTTCCTTATAAAGCTGGCGCGATGCCTTGGACAGAGTGTTGGCGGCGTCGGAGCTCAAGTCCAGCCTGAAGGAGAATCGCTCCGCCACGAGTACGGCCGCGACGATCACGGCCAGGGAGAGGAGGAGGACGACGAGGGAGCGGCGCTTGCGGACGATCTGTTCCATGGCGGTCAGCTCCACTTCCGGCGCGTCAGTCCCCATGCCGCTAGGTAGAGGAAGAGGACGGAGGCCGACAGGTAATAGGCGAGGTCGCGGCTGTCGATGACGCCGCGCGAGAAGGAGTCGTAATGGAAGGCGAGGGAGAGCCAGTTGAGGAAGGAGGCGACAAGGCCCTTGGCGCCGAGGAAGCCCGCCACCTTGTCGATGAGGACGAGGGCGAGGAGGGCGAGGACGGAGCCTACGAAGGCGCTCACCTGGTTCTTGGCGAGGGAGGATATCCACTCGCCGATGGCGACGGCGGCGGCGGCCTCGAGGAGAACGCCAAGGTACTGCGTGACGAGGATGCCTGAGTCGAAGGAGCCAAGCATCGAGGCCGCGAGGGGGACGGGGATCGTGAGGGCGAGGGCTATGGCGGCGAGGGCTAATGAGGAGAGGAACTTGCCAAGGACGAGCTGTCCCTCGGTGAAGGGTAGCGTAAGCAGGAGCTCGTAGGTTCCGAGCCTTCTCTCCTCGGCCCAGGAACGCATCGTGAGCGCGGGGACTAGGAAGGCGAGAACGAGGGGCATGATCGTAAAGTAGGAGCGCAGGTCGGCCTGGCCCACCGCGTAGAAGCCTCGGATAAAATAGAGGTATATCCCGGTGAACAGGAGATAACCCAAAATGACCGCGTAGGCCACCGGCGAGTTGAAGGAGCTTCGCAGCTCGCGCTTGGCTATTGCGAGGACGTTCTTCATCGTCCCTCTCCTTCCGAAGTCAGCTTGACGAATATTTCCTCGAGGGAGAGGCGGCGCCTCTCGAGTTCGAGAACCTTGAGGCCGTTGGCGACGGCCCAATCGAAGATGATCTCGCCCGCCTCGGCGCCTTCTGCCAAATCGGGACGATACGCCGGAGGCATGGCGATCTCGGCGGCGTAGACCGATGGGGACTCGGCCAGAAAAGAGGCGACGCTCCGGATGCCGGGGATGCTCGAGAGGCGATTCTGGTCGAAGCCGCCCGCGGATTTAAACCGAAGCCGTATCCTCTCCTCTCCCTTGAGAGCCTCGCCTATCTGGGAAGGAGCGCCTTGAGCGGCCACCCTTCCCTCGTTCAGGATTATCACGTTCGAGCAGATAGCCTCCACTTCCTGGAGGATGTGGGTAGAGAGGATGACCGTCTTGCTCTCGCCCAAGGATTTGATGAGCTCGCGTATCTCGATGATCTGGTTGGGGTCGAGGCCCGTCGTCGGCTCGTCTAGAATGAGGATGGGCGGGTCGTGGAGTATGGCTTGGGCGAGGCCGAGACGCTGCCTATAGCCTTTAGACAGCTCTTCGACCCTCTTGCGGTAGACGCCCGAAAGGCCGCAGATGGCTATCACGCGCTCTATGGCCTGGGCGCGGGCGCCGGAAATCGCCGAGCCATCCAGGCCCCGGGCGTCGGCTATAAAATCGAGGTACTCGGCTACCGTCAGATCCTGGTAGAGAGGGACCGACTCTGGCAGGTAGCCGACTCTGGCCTTGACCGCGATGGGATCGTCCACGACATCGATGCCATCGACGAGGGCGCTGCCCGAGCTCGGAAAATGGTATCCCGTGAGGACCTTCATGATGGTTGTCTTGCCGGCGCCGTTAGGCCCCAAAAGGCCCAGAACCGAGCCTGTCTCGGCGGCGAAGCTGACGCCGTGGACGGCCTCGACCCCGCCGTAGCTCTTACGTAGTTCGCGCAGTTCTATCACGGACTACCCTCCTTTTCCGATCGATCCATTCTCGAAAATCTATAGTAAACAACCTGGAACGAAAAAGATTACCGAAGCTCTAGTCCATGTATTCTATAGGGAGGTTGAGGCGATCCCGGGAGAGGATCGTATCCGGGAAGGTCTCCCTCGACTCGTCTAGAAGGCGCTTAAGGTCGCGATCGGCATACCGGGGACTATAGTGTATGAGGGCAAGCTTTTTAACGCCCCCGGCGTCGCGGGCTATGCGCGCGGCTTGGGCGGCGGTCATATGCTTCTTCTCGACCGCGCTCTGCTCGAGGGCCGACTCGAACATCCCCTCGCAGACGAGGAGATCGGAATTCGCCACTTCGAGCGCTATCTCGGGGAAGTAGAGCGAGTCCGTTACATAGCTGAACTTTCGGCCCGAGCGCGGGGCGCCCATCACCTGGGCGCTATCGATGACGCGGCCGTCCTCGAGGCTTACGCTCCGCCCGCTTTGCAGAATCGACCAGAGGGGGCCGCGGGGCACGCCGAGTTCGGTCGCCTTTTCGGGATGAAAGGCGCCGGGCCGGGCATCCTCTTCTAGAGCGTAACCATAGCAAGGCTTCGTGTGGCGCAGGGGGAAGGCTCGGACCGAAAAGCCCTCGCCCTTCCAGACTATGCCGCTCTCGCCTATCTCGCGGACGATGATCTCGTAGTTGATGTACATATCGAGCGTCCGTCTGTTGGTCTCGATGTAGTCGGCGATCCTGGGGGGACCGATGATGTAGAGGGGCTCGGCCCGATCGACCTGGCTCGAGAGCATGAGTATGCCAGGGAGGCCCGTGACATGGTCCGCGTGCATGTGGGAGACGAAGATCGCCGTGATTTTCTTCCATCTGAGGTTGAGGCGGCGTATCGATACCTGCGTGCCTTCGCCGCCGTCGAAGAGGAAAAGCTCCCCCTCGCGGCGCAGCAGGACGCTTGTGAGCGCGCGGTGCGGCAGGGGCATCATGCCGCCCGAGCCGAGGACGAAGGCTTCTAGGTTCATCGCGGGCGACTATATACGGAAAGGAGGGGCCGCTTCAATGACTGCCGTCTACTCCTTGTGAAGGAGGGTCGGCGCGTGCCATTATTAGTTTATGGATTTGTTCTCCAGTCTCGGCCTCGCCGAGCCTTTGGCCGCGGCCTTGACCTCTTTCGGCTTCGATGCTCCGACTCCGGTGCAGATAGACACTATCCCGGTCATCCTCTCGCGCCACGACGCGATCATCGAGTCGGAGACGGGCACGGGCAAGACCTTCGCCTACCTAGCGCCCGCCTTCCAGCTCGTATCCGTCCTCGAGCGCAAGGGCGTCGGCGAGCCCGGGGTCATCGTCGTGGCGCCTACGCAGGAACTCGCGGTGCAGATCGGCCGCGAGTCGGAGCGCCTCGCGAAGGCGGCCGGATTGACCCTCAAGACGGTCGTCCTCCTCGGCGGTACGCCTCTCGAAAAGCAGTCGGCCAAGCTCAAGGCCAAGCCGGAGATAGTCGTGGGCACGCTTGGGCGGCTCGCCGACCTCGTGTCCCTCGGCAAGCTTCGCACTACCGCGCTCAAGGTCCTGGTGCTCGACGAGGCCGACCGTCTCTTCGCGAACGAGACCGAGCAATTAGCCCGCGCCCTGTTAAAAAGCGCGCCCAACTCCTGCGCGCGAATCCTCGTATCGGCCACGATCCCCGAGCGCCTTCGACGCGAGATGAGGCCCCTCCTGCGCGACGCCGCCGAGATATGCCCCGTCGGCGAGACGGTGATGTCCGGGAGCATCGAGCATTGGTGCTTCTACTGCGACGGCCGCAAACGCCTGGACTTCGCGCGCCGCTTCGAGGCCGCCGTGCGTCCCGATCGCTGCCTCATGTTCCTCACGATGGCCACTCGAGTCGAGAAGGCGGCCCTCGCCCTCGCCGCCCTGGGGCTCCCCGTCGGCGCGATACATTCGGGGATGGACAAGGAGACTCGCCGCGTCGCCCTCGAGCGCTTCTCGAAGGGCGAGCTTCGCTATCTCCTCACGAGCGACCTGGGCGCCCGCGGTCTCGATATCCCGGGCATCACCCATATTCTCAGTCTCGACCTCCCCGACGAGCCCACGGTCTATACGCACCGCGCCGGCAGAACTGCCCGAGCGGGCGCGAAAGGCGTGAGCATAGTCCTCGCCGACGGCGTCGAGCTTGCTCGCGCGTCCAAGATAGCGACTAAAGGCGGATTCGTGTTCCGCTGCAAGGTCCTCGAAGCGGGAGAGATTCTCGAACCAACAAGCGAGGAATTTTTTGCTCGGGCCTCCTCCGCCGAGCAGCAGCGCATGGCCGCGAAAGCCGCCAATATCAGCAGCAATGAGCATCGCGGCCTAGGCAATAAACAGCGGGATACGAAGTCCGCGCCCCGGGAATCAAGGCGCTATACGAAGTCCCCGCCCCCAAGAACACAGCGGGATACGCAGTCCGCGCCCCAAAATCATCGGCGCGACACAGAGACAGAAGGCCCTAGAACGGCACGAAAGCCCGCTTCGGCGCCCTGGCGCAAAGCGGGAGCGGACGCTCCCGCCCATATGCCTCATAAAATGCTGCATAAAAAGAGTTCCTTGCCGCAAAGTTTCCCCTCTGATAGCGCATCGCCCCCGCGGAGCCCGGCGCCGCGCGCTGTCCGGCCGCGCAGCGATTCGCTTCGAAGCGATCGGCAGCGAAGCGACGAACCCAAAAGCGATCGGCCGCCGCGGGTATAGAGCCTCGTGCCTCTTATCATCGATCCCGAGCTCCGCCTGCGCCTGCATGCGACCGAAGCGATACTCCCTTCCGTTTCCGCGTCTATGGGAAACGTAGAATGGGGAAAAGCCGCCGCGCGAATACTCATACTCCGCCTCTCTCCCTTCAAGGATATCGAGCGGTCGAGCTCCCATCTCGTTCTCTTCGCCGAATGCCGGAAAGCTCTTCCGGAGGCCTTCGTCGATTTCGGTTTTTTCCCCGACAAGAGGGATCGTGCGATTCTCTCCCCCCTGAATCTGCCCTATTTCTATGGTCTCGAGTCCGGCAGGCATCCGGCGGATTTCGACCTCATCCTCGTCTCGAACGCCTTTGCGCTGGAGCTCGTCAACCTAAGCTACCTTTACTCGAGCTCTGGCATTCCTCGCCGCGCATCTGAACGATCCGGCGCATCCGTCCCGATAATCATACTCGGCGGCTCCAATGCCGCAACCGCCGGCGCCCTCCTCTTTCCCGATGCCGCCTCGGAGGAGGCGAGCGACAGCCTCGTCGACGGAATCTTCTTCGGCGAAGGAGAAGGGGCAATAGGCGAGCTCGCTTCCGCCTTGACTCTTCCCGGCGCTACGAGACCTGAGCGCCTCGAAAGCGCTTCCTCGATCGATGGCTTCTGGCGCGCCCTCTCCGGGGAAATCGCGTCAAGAAAGATAGTAAGGCCCTATCCATCCCAACTGGCGAACTATCCCGTCCTCAATTCCGAAGGCGCCGATACGGCTCGGCTCCAGATCAGCGCGGGATGCCCCGGCTTCTGCTCCTTCTGCCTAGAGGGCTGGGAATCGAGGCCCTACCGTGAAATGCCCATCGCCGAAATCGCAAAGGCCGCGCGCGAGCTTAAGGCCTATTCGGGAGCGGCCCGCCTCGACGTTTATAGTTACAATTTCAATACCCACAGCGAAGTCTTCGAGCTCATGTTCGAGCTCTGCCGCGTATTCCGCCGCGTCAATTTCATGAGCCAAAGGCTGGACATCCTCGCCGGATCTCCCGCCCTCGTGAGCGCCGAGCTCGCCGCCGACAAGCGTTCCTTTACGCTGGGAATCGAAGGCATCTCGGAGCGCATGCGCCGGTATTACCGCAAAGGCATCGATGAGGTGGAGATCGACGAGGCGATAAGCCGCCTCGAGCTGCCCGCGGTTCGCGAAATCAAGCTCTTCTATATTCTCTCCGGGCTGGAGGGCGATAAGGATATCGCCGAATTCGCGGCGTTCGCGGCCCGGACCGCGGAGCTCCGGCGCCGATCCGCCCCCGGGCAGAGGATCATCGTATCGGCGGGCTACCTCGCGCGTCTTCCCTTCACACCGCTGCAATACGCCCCTCTGTGCCTCGACCGAGACAAGCTCGAGACGATCGCGCGCCGCGTCGAGGGCGCCTGCGCCGCCTCGGGTCTCGAGTTCCGCCTAGCCTCGGACTTCGAGGAATACTATGCCGACCAACTTCTCGCGTTAGGCGGAAGCGCCATCGCTCCCTGGCTCGAGGGGACGCCCGAAGCGGGCATCTCTTACGACGGTGGCCTCTCGCGCGGCGCGGCCGCCGCGCTGGACCGCTTTGTCGGCACAGCCGGCCCCCACGGCACCTGCCTCATCGGCGGATCCTTCGTCGAGGAAAAGCCGGATGACTGGCGACCTCCCCTCTCCTTCGCGGACGATAACCGCGAAACCCTCAGGAAGAATTACCTCCTCTCCTCGGCCTTCGCGCCCAGGGCAAGCGTCATCGCGATCCCCGCATCCCCCGATGCCGAGTGGAGACATCGCTTCGAACGCCTCATGGCCGCCAAACGCGGCTTCGCCTCGACCCTCGTGCGCCTATCCCTGCCCTCCTCCCTCGCCCGCGCCACCGCAGAATACCGTTCTTCCTGGATCATGCGTTCGATCGCAGCCTCGCGCGAGGGAGGCGCTTCCGTCTTCGACGCTGAGGAGGCCCTCTTCGCGAGGGGCGGAATCCTCGAGGGGATGGCCGACGTTTTCTGGGGAAGCGCCTATTATTGGCTGCGAGGACCCGACGCAGGCAAGATGGCCAAGGCCGCGGAAGCCGCCGGCCTCGAAGTCATGGAGACTCTTCCCTCATGCGAGCGCATAGACGTCGAAGTCGAATTCCCCGCCGCCTCTGCGCGCGAGGCCGAGGACGCGCTCAAAGCATGGCTCGCGGAGGAGAGGATCGACTTCGTCGAATCGCGCCAAGCAGCTTCGCGACGACTCACTCCGGCGGCGCGCGACATGAAAAAAAGAGTTCTCATAGAGGCCGAGCTCCTCGGCCCCGAATCGAGCGCCAGCGGCGGCTTTTTAGCGATACTCGCCCTTGGCCCCAAAGCCAGCCTCGTCGCCTGGCTCTCGCGCATGGACTATGCGGCCGCGCGCTCCGCCTCGGTTCAGATGATCGGCTACCTCAAATAGACAGGGCCCTTCAATCGCCTATCGCGCCATCGGGTAGATTCCTGTAGCGCCGGCGCCCCGACATCCTCGCGCGGAAAATGGCTTCGACTTCGCCAAGCCCCGCGGCCAGCGGTGTTAGCCGGCTTGAGTCCTTCTCGGCGGCCGCGCCGAGTCGCGCCGATAGGAAACGGAACTCCTCCTCATAGCCGCGATGCGCTAGCTTGCGCAGCCAGCCTAGGGCGAGGTCCTGCAGCCTCCTGTCGGGGACCCCTTCCTCGATAAGCCCCGCCGCGGCGGCGCAGGCCGCCGCGTTGTCCGGCAGGAGTGCGCTCTCGAGGAGGGCCGCGAGGGCATCCTTGGCCTCTTGGCCTAGGCCCGAACAGGCCTTGCCCGAAGACTTTTCGAGGATGAGGCACCTGTATGAGCAAAGCTCGATCGACAGCTCCCGGCTCCGGAAGCTCAGGGTCTGCCCCCCGTCGCACAAGACGCGAAATCGTTCCGGATCGAAGCTGCCCGCGAGGGCGCGGGCCAGGCGCAGGTCGGCTTTGAGCTCGGCGAGCGCGGCATCCGGCGAATCGTCGCCCGATGCCGGCTTTCTGCGCCCTTCCCTGCGCCTCGCCACGAAGAGTATCTCCCGATTGCGCGAGAGTCGGGAGGCGCTTTGTCTGCCCCCTGGATACTTTACGTAGTCGAGGGAACGCAGGCTAACCTCCGCGCGGTCGGACAGAATGTCGAAGAGCTCTTCGGACGGCACAAGGCCCTCGGTATTGTAGGACAGGATTATGGAACGGGCATCGACCGCATCCAGGAGGTCTCGGAAGGCGGCTCCTGCCGTCCCCCTCGAGCAGAAGGCCGATCGGCTCTCCTTCCAGGCCGTGGGGATGCCCGCCGCGCTGAGTAGGCAACCGTCGCTCGCCCTTTGGTCATCGACGGGCGCCCTGTCCCAGCGCGCGATAGTGTTGAGCAAGTGGTAATTCGAGCCGTACTGGTGCTGGTTATAGGGCGGGTCGAGGTAGCAAAGCTCGGCTGGCCTGCCCTTGCAAAAAGAAACGGCGTCTTCCCGGCGGACCTCTGACGGCGGACCTACCCACAGCAAGGGCCGCTCGAGGCTCATGGGCGAGAGGATGCGCTCGAGCGCGTCGCGGCCGTGCCCGCCGAAGCCCTTGTGATATGCCTTGAACACTCCCGATGTATTGGCGTGGGTAGCCGCCTCGTAGACCAGTAGTCCAAGGAGCGTAGCACGCTCGGCGGCGTGCTCACGCTCGGCGGCGTGCTCACGCTCGGCGGCGTGCTCACGCTCGGCGGCGTGAGCCATGGCCTCGATCGCGCAACGCGCGCGGTCGAGAAAAACCGCGTTTTCCCTCGTATAGAAGAGCCGCTCCCGCCTCCAATCCGCGTCAGCCGTGCATGCGGGCGCGTAGTGTCGGGCGATATAGGGCTCGACCAGGCAGTTCGGCCGCGCATCTTCGCGCTCGGGATGCATGGCGTTCAGCCGCGCGAGGACGGGCTCAAAGCCTCCTTCAGCCTCGAAAAGCGAGGGAAGCTCGTCGGCGGACACGCCGAGCCAAGCTTCGTTTACGACTCGCGAGTACTCCTCGGCGTCGTTGGCCATCACCGCCCATCCAAGGCTTCTCGCGAGCCTGCTCACCGCGCCCGAGCCCGCGAAGGGATCGATGAATCGCGATATCGGCCCCTCGGCGTCCAGCTCGAGGAATACCGATAGGAGAAAGGGAAGGATGGCCCGCTTATTCCCGATGTACGCTATTAGGCGCGTGGACGCATAGGCGGGAACTTCAGGGCTCATAGCGAGCCATGCTCGTCTCGGTCTCGAAAACTTCGACCGCGTGGAGAGGCGCAAGCGGAAGGCGGATGGCCAGGGCCTTGAAGACGAATTGGGCGATCCGCTCCGCGCTCGGATCGTCCTCGAAGGCGGCCTCGTCATTAAGAAGACTGTGGTCAAGGCCCTCGAGGACGGAGCGCAGGGCAGTTTTGAATTCCCCGAAATCGAGGAGCATGCCCCCCGATCCTAGGCTCGGCCCCCTAGCCCATGCTCGGACTTTATAGTTATGCCCGTGGAGGCGCTCGCACTTGCCGCCGTAATGTTTGAGGAAATGCGCGGCCGCAAAGCCCGCCTCGACCCGTACGAGATACATGACAGCCTCCATTCGTTCTCCGCTTCGCCTGGGTATGCATTGAATAGCTCCCGCGAAGGGGCTATCTTATAGCGTGCTATTCTAGCACGGAGGCAATAATGAGGAAACTCACCGTCTTTTTCCTCGCCTGCGCGATCGCGCTCGTCGCGATCCCTTCCGCGTCGTCGCAGATGCGGCTCGACATCGGCGTTATGGTCCCTAGGGGAGCCGGAATCACGATCGGGGGCGCTACCTCAACCACCTTGGGAAGCGACGTGGGCAACTGGCCCTTCATACCCATTCCCGAGGCAGGCTTGTATTATCAAGGCGACCTCGGCTTTCTCAAGCTCGGCATCGGTGCCCGCGCCTTCAGCTTCATACTCGAAAGCATCGTCTGGCCCAACGCCTATGCCGAGCTCGATCTCGGGAGGGTGGCGATCGAGGCCCAGGTGGGCGGCGGCGCCTTCCTGATGTTCGGCCTCGTCAACCCCGATCCGACTTTCGGAAATGTCGTCATCCCCGACCTTTCCGCTTGGTTAAAACTCGGCAAGAAGGGCGTGTTCCGCCTAGGCGGGGGTGTTATCGGCCTTTGGGTTCCGGAAACCTTCGGCGACACCATGCCCTTCCTGATTTACTTCGGGGGCAAAGCCGCGATAATGCTATAGACTCCCCTTTTCGCTTTGGCCCTCGGATGCTACTCTAGCGCTCATGTCCAAGCCTCTTGCCGAAATTCTCAAGGGCGTAAAAATACTCGACTGGCGGGGACCATCCGATGTCCGGATCGAGGGCCTAGCCTACGATTCGCGTGCCGTGAAGAGCGGCTATATTTTCTTCGCTCTGAGCGGCCAGCGCGAGGACGGCCGGCGCTTCATCCCCGCCGCGATAGCCGCGGGCGCCCGCGCCATCCTCCACGCTGGAGAGCTCGAGCGCTACGACCCGGCCGTGGTCTACCTGCGCGTCGCCGACCCGCGATTCTCGATGTCGCCCGCGGCCGCCGACTTCTACGATCGCCCTTCGCGAAACCTGGGCGTGATCGGCGTCACCGGCACCGAAGGGAAAAGCACCGTCGTCTACCTGATCTATCAGCTCCTCGAGCTTGCGGGCTTTCGCGCCGGTTTCTTCTCGACCGTCATGTCCGACACTGGCAGGGGCGAGGAGCCCAACCCGGAGCATCAGACCACGCCCGAGGCTACGGCCGTGCAACGCATGCTCGCCTCTATGCGCGGCGGGGGAATGGTCTACGCCGTAGCCGAGTCCTCTTCGCACGGCCTGTCTCCCCGCACAAACAGGTTAGGCGACGTCGATTTCGACGTCGGCGTAATGCTCAACGTCACGCGCGAGCACCTAGAGTTCCACGGCACATGGGAACAATATCGCCGCGACAAGGCAAATCTCTTCCGTTCGATAGGAAGGCGCTCGGGATCGGCGGCCCTCGGCGGCGCTTCGGGCGCCGAAGACGGAGGACCGGAGGGCGGCATCGCCTTCGCCAAGGCCCTGAACGGCCGCGAGGTCCCGCGCTTCGGCGTCGTCAACGCCGACGACCCCTCCGCGGACTACTTCCGCGCCGCGACGAGCGTGAGCGTACGCAGCTTCAGCGCCTTCGGCTCGGCCGGGGCCGACCTCGCCGCCGGCGATCTGCGCGTAGACGCCTCGGGCGAATCCTTCACTATGGTCGAGGGACCTCGCGGGGCAAGCCCCGTGACGAGCCACCGCGCGCGCATCGAGCTGCCGGGAGCCTTCAATGTCGGCAACGCCCTGGCCGCCCTTCTCGCGGTGTCGGGCATCGCGAGCGTCGCGATAGGCGATCTCGTCCCCCTCCTGCCCCGCCTGCGTCCCGTCCGCGGCCGCATGACGGCCATAGACCGCGGCCAAAGCTTCGAGGTCATCATCGACTATGCCCATACGCCCTCCTCTTTCCAGACCGTCTTTCCGCCGCTGCGCGCTCGCGTCAAGGGCCGCATGATCTGCGTCTTCGGCTCGGCCGGCGAGCGCGATGTCGAGAAGAGGCCTAGGCAAGGGCGCATCGCCGCGGATTATTTCGACGTCGTCATACTCGCCGACGAGGACCCCCGCGGCGAAGATCCGATCCTCCTCCTCGAGGAAATAGCCATAGGATGCCCCGAACTCGCGCGCGGCGAGCGCCTCTACCTCATCCCCGACAGGCCGGCGGCCATTCGCAAAGCCTTCTCCCTCGCAAAACCGGGAGACCTGGTCGCCCTCCTCGGCAAAGGCCACGAGAATTCCATTATCTACGCGAGGGGCAGTATTCCCTACGACGAGATAGGCGAAGCCGAAAAAGCCCTGGCCGAGCTCGGCTACGAAAGGAAACCATGAAGCGAATAGCGATCCTCTACGGAGGCAGGTCGGGTGAGCACGAGGTGTCCCTCCAATCGGCCGCGAGCATCGTCAGGCATCTGGATGCCTCGTTATTCGAGCCGATCCTCGTCGGCGCCTCCAAGGATGGGGAGTGGTACCTGCAAGAGCTTTCCGAAGCCGAGCGCGCCCGATCCTCCGACGCCCCGCTCTCGATAGCAAAAGGCAGACGGGTTTTCGCGGCGCCGGGGCGCGGCCTCGTCGTCGAGGGTCCGGACGGCATCGAGGCCCTCCCCTGCGACCTCGTCTTCCCGGTCCTCCATGGCAGCTTCGGCGAGGACGGCACCGTGCAGGGCCTCTTCGAAGTGGCGGACCTGCCCTACGTGGGCGCGAATGTCCTCGGCTCGGCCCTCGGCATGGACAAGGAGAAGGCCAAAGAGCTGTGGCTTAGGGCGGGCCTTCCCGTCGTGCCCTTCGTCGCCCTCCGATCGGAGGCTCTCGCCGACATCGATGCCCTGGCGCGAAAAGTCGGAGCACGCTTCGGCTGGCCCTGCTTCGTGAAGCCCGCATGCGCCGGATCATCCGTGGGAGCCTCCAAGGCCGCCTCGAGCGAGGCCCTCGAGAGCGCCCTTCGCGCCGCCTTCGAGTGGGACGAGAAGGCCCTGATAGAGCCCTTCATGATCGCGCGGGAGATCGAGTGCGCCGTCCTAGGCAATGCGGATCCGGTGGCCTTCGCGCCCGGCGAAGTGGTGCCCAGCCATGAGTTCTATGACTATGAGGCTAAGTACATCGATCCCGATGGCGCCCGCCTCGAAGTGCCGGCCCTGATCTCGAGCGATCAAGCCGAGCGCGTAAAATCCCTGGCCATCGCGGCTTTCAAGGCCTGCGAGCTGGCCGGCATGGCGCGGGTAGACTTCTTCATCGATAAACGGACGGGAGAAGTCCTTCTAAACGAGGTGAACACGATCCCCGGCTTCACGCATATATCCATGTATCCTCGCATGTGCGAGGCGGGCGGCCTCTCCTACTCGGGCCTCATCACCCGCCTGGCCGAGCTGGCCCTGGAGCGGCGCACGATGCGATCGAAGCTGAAGTTCATGAGCTGAAGACCGCGGGGGCGCCGTATATTAATGCGGCCGAACCTCATATTTATTTATATATGGAATATACACTTACTCCGCTTCGATTCTAGCCGGTCAGCAGCGGAAGATGCTATACTCGCGATCGAAGGCGAGGAGGCGGGCAATGAAATCGCAAGACTGTATAGACATGGACGAGAGATACGGAGCGCACAACTACCACCCCCTGCCCGTCGTCATCTCCTGGGCCGAGGGCTGCAAGGTCAAAGATCCCGAGGGCAAGGCCTACTTCGATTTTCTTTCCGCCTATTCGGCCGTCAATCAGGGCCATCGGCATCCGAGGATACTTGCCGCCGCGCGAGCGCAGCTCGATTTGTGCACACTCACGAGCAGGGCCTTCCACAACGACCGCACCGGCCCCTTCCTCAAGAAACTCTGCGAGTTTACGGGATTCGAGATGGCCCTGCCCATGAACACCGGAGCCGAGGCGGTCGAGACCGCCCTAAAGGCCGCCCGGCGCTGGGGCGCCGAGGTCAAGGGAGTGCGCAACGGCGAGCAGGAGATCATCTGCGCCGAAGGCAATTTTCACGGCCGTACGATAGCCGCCATCTCGATGTCCAGCGACCCGGACTCCCTCGTCAACTACGGGCCCTACCTGCCCGGCTTCGTCAAAGTCCCCTTTGGCGACGCGCCCGCCGTCGAGGCAAGGATCACTCCTAGGACGGTAGCCGTGATGATCGAACCGATCCAGGGAGAGGCGGGCGTCGTTGTCCCGCCCGAGGGCTACCTCAAGGCCCTGCGCGGCATTTGCACGAGGAACAATGCGCTCTTCATCGCCGACGAGATACAGACCGGCTTCTGCCGCACGGGCAAACGCTTCGCCTGGCAAGCAGAGGACGCTCGTCCCGACATCATGTGCCTCGGCAAGGCCCTGGGCGGCGGCATACTGCCCGTTTCCGCCATCGTGGCCGACAGCGCGGTCATGCAGGTCTTCACGCCCGGCACCCATGGCTCCACATTCGGCGGCAATCCCCTTGCCGCCGCCATAGGCATAGCATCCCTCGAGGTCCTCGAGGACGAAACGCTCGACGAGAAAGCGGAAGCCCTCGGCGAGACATTCCGCGCCGAGATCGCGAAAATCCACTGCCCGGAGATGAGGACGGTGCGGGGACGGGGACTGCTCAACGCCGTGGTTTTCGAACCGGACTTCGAAGCGTGGGATGTCTGCATTGCCCTTCGCGACGCCGGCCTCCTCGCCAAGCAGACCCACGGCAACATCATCCGCTTCGCGCCTCCGCTGGTGATCAGCGAAAGCGAGATGTCCGAGGCGCTGGGTATCATCAAGAACACGCTGTGTAAGTTGTGAAAGAACTAGCGTTCAACCTAACTGCCGTTCGACATTCATACTCGCTGCGCTTGGTGGGTCCTGTCATAGAAAAACGCGGAGGTCCTCACTCGGGACCGGGCCCACACATTTTTCTATGACATCCGCCACCCTACAGCAGCGCTCACGAGTGTCGATGGCAACCAGGCCGATCGCGGCTACTATTTCCAAAATGCATTCTGATATGGCATCTCATCGCGCATTCGAAATGCGCAGATGATCAGCGTCTATTGCATCATCCGCAAAACTTGCGCATGGACCGCCTGAGCGGGTAGGTGCAAAGCATCCGCGCGGGTAACCCGTAGCGCGGGGGTGTCACAGAAAATCGTGGGGACCCGGTCCCGAGGGCCCCCGCGATTTTCTGCGACAGGACCCCCCACGGGCAGCCCGAGCGGCAGCCCCGCGATGCGGCAGGGCGATCCATGCTATAATAGCCCATGCCCGAAAAAGAGGCCCGTAAGCTCCTCGAGGAGGCTATCCAGGCGGGAGGGGCGCGCGACTACCGCAAGGCTGCCGAGCTCCTAACCCTCCTCCTCGCGCGGACGGACTCCATGCCCGAAGCCTTCCTCTACCTTGGGCGAGCGCGATACGCCCTGGGCGAACAGGGCCGCGCCATCGAAGCCTTCCGCCGATACCTGCGCGAAGGCAGCGACGCGGCCGCGGGATTCTTCTTTCTCGGCCGCTCCTACCTCGCCTGCGGCCGCGCCGCCGAGGCAGCCCGCTACTTGCGTAAAAGCGCCCAGGCCGACCCCGGCAAGGCTCCCAGCTGGGCTTTCCTCGGCGCCTCCCTGCTCAAACTGCGCAAGACCAAGGCCGCCGTCCACTGCCTCGAAAAAGCGATAGCCCTTTCTCCTCAAGACAAGAACATTTATCGGGGCTACCTCAACGCCCTCTACGCCCGCGGGGTCCGCCTCCTCGCCCACGGCAACGCGGACATGGCCAGGCAGCTGCTCGGCTTCGCCATCGACAACGGCCTCGAAGGGGCGGCCATACGCTTATGGAGGGCAAAGGCCCTCCGCGAGCTAGGCCGCATTCCCGAGGCCATCATCGACTGCGAGGCCGCCCTCGCCGCCGCTCCGGGCGACCCCTCCATCAGGTGGCTTCGCGCGGGACTCCTCCTCGCCGCGGGCCGGCAGGCCGAGGCCTTGCGAGAGTTCGAGGCCATCCGCGCGCAGCATCCCGATCTGCCCGCACTGCCCGCGGACGACAGTTCCCTCGCGCGCCTTCGCGCCTCCGTCGCCTTCCGCGAAGGACATTACAAAGAGGCCGTCACCGACTGCATGCCCTTGCTCCGCGTCAATCCCAAGGACGCCGCCCTGCGATCCATCGCCGCCGAGAGCCTGCGCGCCTTGGGCGAGCTCGAGCGCTCGCGCGACCATTGGATGCGCGCCATCGAAGCGGCCCCCGAGGAAGGCGAATTCCGACTGGGGCTCGCCCTAACCCTCTTCGAGCTAGGCGACTACAACGCTTCCCTCAAGGCGGCCGAACGCGCGCGCAAGCTAGGGGCGGATGGAAAGGAAGTCGATTACTACGCCGCCCTGTGCCGCTCGCGGCTGGGCGAGGAGCCCGAGCGCCTCATCCCCCTCCTCCAGTCCCTCCTCCGCTCGCGGACGAGCTCGGGCGCCGGCCCAGACCCCCGCCTCATGTTCGCTCTCGGCGAGGCTCTCTACCATTCGCAGAGGCCCGACCTCGCCTCCGGCTGGTTCGAGAAAGTCCTCGTCCTCGCGCCCGACCACGAGCTATCGCTTCTGTACCGCATATCGGTGGCCGAGTCCCTCAAGGACGAAGCCGCGCGCGATGAAGCCTACGCAGCCTATCTCGCCTCCTATCCCGACAACTCCAAGCTGAGGCGCGAGTATGTGGGCGATCTCTCCGCGCGCGGGAGCTGGGCGGCCGCCGCTGCCCAGCTCGAGCTCGGCATACCCTACGGAGAGATGGGCGAACGCTCGCGCCGCCTCCTCGCCGTCTCCTACCGCAACGCCGGCCGTTTCCGCGAAGCCGCCGTCGCCTATCGCGATCTCCTGCGCGTAGAGCCGGGCTCGGGCGATCTCCTCTGCGGCCTCGCCTACTGCCTCGACCGCGAGGGGCAGGCCGACTATGCCCTCGCCCTCCTGGAGAAGGCGCCCAAGGCCGCCAAGGCTAGCGCCGATCCCTGGATCCTCCAGGCAGCGTTATACGCCCGAGTCGGCAAGGTCGATGCGGCGACACAGGCGCTCCGAGCCGCTATCGACCGCGACAGGGGCAATGAGCGCGCCTGGCATAACCTGTCGGCCCTGTATAAGAAACAAGGCCTCCATGAGTTCGCCGCCAACTGCGAGGAGGAAGCGCGCTCCGCCATAGCGGCCGCCGCCGCGGCCCGGGCTAAAACGGCTAACGCTAAACCAAGAGAAGGAAAAATCGGGAGCGCCCCCTCCTCCTCTCCCGCGGGCCCAGGGCCGGGCAAAGGCCGGGACCGCGTCGAAGCCTCCGGCCTCGCGGACCTCGATATCCGAAGCCGACGCCGAGGCCGCTAGCATCTCCGGGTCAGCTGTTGAATTTCAGCGCGATACGGTTATACTTGCCTATGGAGGACTTGCCATGCCCGTAAAAGCTATGGACCTGTTCGACGCCTACGCGAAAAACGCCCTTCCCAAGGACCGCGGATATATCATAACGTCCTCGTTCAGCAACAGCACGGTCTACTCGCATTACGAGATCGTCTCGTACAACAACGTCAAGACGATCTACCCGAGCGACGAGGGCCTCACCTTCCAGACCGACGGCAAGAAGCTCTTCATCCTCATCGAGCCGGGCAGCTATCCCAACAAGGGCATGGAGCCCTTCGTCCGCTCGACGGCCGAAAAGATCCCCCTGCGCTTCTCCGAGCTCGACCTCCACACCTGCAAGAACCAGACGCGCATTTATTGGGCAAAAGAGGCTGTCATCTCCTACGGCTCCTTCACCATATCCCGCCCCGCCGGCATCAACTTCTCCTTCTGCTTCTACCAGCTCCCCGACATGTACCAGTCCATGCAGCTCTTCTTCGAGAAGACTTTCAGCAAGGAGTGCTCGGTCCCCTTCGCCGACGCGAAAAAAGTCGCTGCGTTCGTCGCCGAGAAGATCAAGACTAAAATGGTCTGGGACTACCAGGCAGAATAACCAGCAGGGGGAGCACGTTCCCCCACTCCTACAGCCCACGCGCTCTATCCCAGCCGCGAACACCGGGCACCCAGCAGAATCGGGATTCCGCTGTCCATCGCGCCTTAGGCGCGAGATCCGCTTGGTATCCTCGGGCGGATACGGCTCGATGGCCCGATGGCCTGCGGAACGCTCCATCCCGATTCTCTCTGCGTCCCATGCCCGGTGTTCGCATATACAGAGTGCGCACGGGCAGCCGCTAATCGATTACCTCCCCTACCGATTCCGCTGCTCCCCCTCGCTGCGCCCTCCTGACGCTTCGCTGATATGATGTGACCTCGTCAATAGCTATTTTTATTTTCTTTCTCTTTCTCAGCAGGGCTGTACGAGCAAAGGCCGAAGAAGCTGTAGCCGACGGTTGATCACTCTGATA
>Ga0182027_10002205_pt1 | contig 31803 bp, 31 predicted proteins | sample 712E1DmetaG_FD_121300 | JGI IMG/M metagenome (GOLD analysis project Ga0182027, IMG submission 121300) | Permafrost microbial communities from Stordalen Mire, Sweden - 712E1D metaG (Illumina Assembly) | ecosystem: Environmental > Terrestrial > Soil > Wetlands > Permafrost | place: Sweden...
CGGAGGCACGCCTCAGACTCTATGAGTATCTCGATATTGAAAAGCGGAATCCCGATCGCATCGGAGATTTTTTTGCATGGTTGACTGAAAAGGAGCCTGTCTTCGGGGTTGTTTTCGAGGGGGCATGGTTTGACATTGGCAGTATGGAATCTTATGAAAAAGCCGCGAAATATGTTTGCCGTGCACCGATCCGTTAAAGCGGTGTTTTTAATCGTTGTGCTTGCTGTGCTGAACGGCTGCGGAACAACTCCGCTGCCTGTTCCGGTCTTTTCGGGTGATGTTCGCGACGACCATATTAAATCCGTTGCCCAGGCGCCACCCAGCCACCTCGGGATCGTGATTAAGTGCATTGCAGAGAACCTCGAGGAAAATGCCGGACTCAAGATTGCCGGTGTGATTGCGGAGGAAGGGGAGTCGCCGTATGTTTTTGCGGCTCCTGAGAAGTCGGGAGGATTACTTGTGATACGAATCAAAGAGATCGGTATTGCTGAATCATCCGTGGAGATCCGGATAACACTGCTTTTAAGGGTGTTCGATGGCGTAGGCGAGAATATTTATACTAGGAGCATTACAGCTGCCTCCGGGGCTGATTCGCCTCAAGACCTGCCTCCCAACATCGAAAAGGAGCTTCAAGTAGTCACGAAGGATGTTCTTCGCCAATACGCCAAAGATCCCGCCCTGCGTCCGCTTATCCTGAAGTACAAGCTTGGTTCTTTGCTGAAGTTTAGCTAACACCCTTTGGGGAGAATATGAGTAAAGCGGTTGTCATTCTCGGGGCCGGAGCTTCGTCTGATTTTGGCGTACCGACATTGCAAGGGATCTTCAAAGACAAATGGGCGCGTCAGTACCTTAAGCAGGATTCATTTCTCGCGCAGAAGTTAGATGAGATCTTTTGGGCTCCTAGGGGGCACAATCTTGAATCCTCGGACCAATCTGTCACTATCGAAGAGATGCTTACCATATTGAGAGATTGGGAGAACGAACCTCACTGTAAGGAATGCCTGGAGCCTAATCTTTTTGCCGAGTTTCGCAAACGGCTGTATGTCCTGATCATGCGTGCTGTCTTTGAAGGTAAATCGACTAAGGCGGCACACCTTAACCCATTGATACAAGTCTGCAATGAGAAATTCGAACAAGTCACATGGGCATCCTTTAATTGGGACTGTGTTTTTGATGCTTCCTTCTGGTACTGGCAATCATGGGCCGGTCCGGGATCAAGGTCGAATCCATCGTTGGCTATCTCCATAGATGATTGGTACGGCGGATGGTCAAAGCATCTTTTTTTGAAGCTTCACGGCGGGATCAACTGGTGGATGATAAAAAACCGGCTCACCTATGTGCGCTTTGCGTCCTCGGGTGACTTGGCAAGGAAATGGAATGAATATTCAAAAGAGTCGGAATCCCCGGATCAGCCGGTTATTTTAGAACCCAGCGCCTATAAATATTGTGGCGACTTTTACAAGCTACTTGAGCCCCAGTGGAGCAAATTCTTCGAACGCTTATGCGAAGCTGATTGCATCATCATAATAGGGTATTCACTGCCAGAAGGTGATGCCCAGGCCAGATCGAAAATGATGACCGCTTTTAACATCAATAAGAGCTGTCAATGGCTACTCATTGATCCTTCCGAATCGACATGCGCCAGGTTTATTCGTCTTTTGGGTCACAGCTCATTGACGGTATTGAGGAAAGGACTAGCAGGGTTCAACAATGATATCCGCGCCAATTTGCAGCAAGCGTTTCCTAATATTGATTTTTCAGAAGCCTCTAAGAAGGCGGATTGAAGTCGCCGCTTTTAATCCAGAAAATGACATTGCTCTCAAAACCCCAAGGTTTTCGGTATACGGTGCTGGCTTTTTTGCTTTCCAAGTCTAAAATACCCACTGAGGGCAATCCTTATATGGAATCCGTAATGGAAACGCCGGACAAGATGACTCTGCTGATTCAAACAGATGGTTCCGGAAGGCATCATCCGAGAACGGGCGGTTATGCCTATCGGTTCATATACTGGGATGAGAAGGATCAACTGCAAATAGGTGATTTTGAGCCACAAGGATTTAGAACTGCAACAAGCAACGAAATGGAATTATATGCATGTATCGAAGCTCTTGAAAAAGCATGGCGTTTCCCTCAATTAGGCATAATAAGAAATATAAAAATATTTACTGATTCTCAATATGTAGCCAAGTACTATTGGTATGCAAAAAATGTTTGGCGCAAAACACAATGGCGAAAACCAGATGGTTCCCCAGTTAAAAATGCACCTCTCTGGAAAAAATTATTAACACTCACCGGAAGATTTTACTACAAAAGGATTTTTATAAATATTCATTATGAAAGAGGCAAAACAAATGCCCATAATAAAGCCGTCGACAAAATGGCAAAGAGATCGTCCGATGCTCCCAGGAAAGAACACTTCAGCACTGTGACCGTGAGAAGAAAAAAATTTAAAAATGCCGGTGCATTTGCGCGCCAACAATTGAGTGGGCAAACTCTATCGATAAGAGTCGTTACGGATCGGTGGCACCCCATCCAAAAGACTTATGAATACAAATGTGAAATCATTACAAAAAAGCATTCACTGCACAAACATTGTGGGACGCTTTTCGGAGAAATGCTTTTAAAAGCAGGGCATCATTACCAGATTAAAATAAGTGAGGCAGAGGGTGCGAATATTGAAGCCGTTCTGCGCGAGCACGCCAAGCGGACACGTTCGGCAAGCTCCGAAGCCGCATAATCGTCGTTAAATGACATCGAGTAGCTTGAAGCTCAGATAGTCACATTTTATGCAGTTAACGACAAGGTGTAGGCTTCTGTCTCAAAGAAGGTCACAGAAGTATGGCCATAGTTTTTTGAATGGCAGGCTCGAAAATCAATTAGGTGCGCTTACTGGGATTGATATCCAGCGATTGATGAAAAGAGGGCGCTTAATTTACAGCAGATGAACGATTTCACGATAAAGGTCTGTTAAACCGAACTTGTGAGAAGCAAATCCAATCGAACATAACACTGAAGAATATGCCTCGTCTACGAGTTGCATATGTTTTGTGCGTTCTTGAATAGAAGGTACTCCAGCAAGATTGAAATTGATGTCAGGTGGAGTGCCGCTGCAATTTTGCATAATGTGAGAGTAATTTGCATGTATGTAACCAGAAAATGCTTTGTAAACCTTTTTTGCAGTTTCATTACGATTTTTTGCACCATTTTCGAGGCTAGTTAATATCCGAGTTTCAGCATTGTGAATTTTCCTAACCGGCACATAATTCGTCTGGACATTGGAATAATTATCTATGGTTGTTTCAAAAAATGCTTTAACGAATCGATCGACATCTTCTGAGCTTTGGGGATAGTGTTCAAGCAAGAAATATATCTCCGATGAGCAATCAGCAACGCAGCGATAAATAGCCCCCATATCAATCAATAAACCGTTTTCGCATAAAATATGCATGGATTTCACGCCTTGGGCTGCTCTAATTGCCTTTAGAACGGCAACTACTTGTACAGATTGATTTGCGTATTCAAAAACATTTTTTTGAGGAAGCCAAACAGGATCGCCTATTGTTTGCATCCTAAGCGTTTCTGTGATCGAAAACAATTTATTTAAGTCTATAAGCATTAATTTATCCTCATTTACTTTATTTTAAGAAATACCTCTAAGCTAGTCGATGCTTTCTTCTCAAGCGTCCTTTGCTCTTTTCACTAAACTAAGATGGTTACCTCGCTTATAATAATGAACAAAAGAGTTAATCAATATTTTAAACGCAAATAAAGCACAAAATCAGATATAAATGACAAAAATAAAAACCGACCATAAAACATTTGAGAGAAATCTTGATGAACTTGTTTCTACCGTTCTGGAAGCCAGATCATATTTTGATATCTGGTGGATATTTATTAATAAAAAAGACAGGACAAAATATGGCGTTACGCAACTCCAGTATAAATATTTTTTTGAAACGTGCAGCTTTGCTCTAGTAGCCGCCATGATCGTGTCGTTGTATAAACCGTTTGAACCTCGCCATGATACAGTTAATATTGGCAGTATCCTAAGACACGGAAAAGACCTTAGTATTCTAGATAAAAATGATATTACTATTTTGAATAATTTGGTCACCATTGCAAGGCCTATTTGGGGGAAAATAGCCATTCTGAGGTCGTCTATTTTTGCTCATAAAAATCTTTGTTTATCTAGAGAAGAAATTTACAAAATAGCGCATGTAACGGCTAATGAGATAAAAGAGCTAACCGAGCGTATGCTTGTATTATTGAATGTAATTTTAGAAAAGGGTGGACTTAAAACTCGTTCTTTCAATCCATTAGTCACTGAAACAACTTATAAGTTGTTGGAAAGATTTCAGCGCAGCTTAACAGCTTAAAAGGTTATCCATATGTTTACGCCAACACATTTATTACCTCGTTATGACCCTTCAGAAGCAGCTAAATATCAAGACCGATGGGATGCTTCAGAAGGACAAAAAATAAAAGAAATAGTATTAGAAAAAATACGCAAAGGTGCTGGAGAAGATTTCTTGCAGTGGGACTTCGAAAAGGGCACTCTTGGTTTTATTGAGAACCAATGGGATCTTAGAGGTTTGCAGGTATTTAAAGAAAAGATAAAGTTTCCTCATGAAGACAACTTTGAATCCATAGATTTCTCATTTGGAAGTTTTTATCATTCCCAATTTACCAATGCTCATTTCCAAGCTCTTTTTAATTTTGTAAAAATATATAATTGCACATTTATTGATTGCGATTTCTATTTCAATTCTTTTTATGGGTGCAGGATTGAGAAAACAAAATTTATAAACTGTTGTTTTATTGAAAATAATTCTATAACGAATTGTGTGTTTTCTGACGTCGAGATGAAAAGCTGTTTTTACCCCAAAAATGTCTTTGTGGATTGTAAGTTTGATGAAAACACGTTATTTGATAAGCCTCTCGAAAAGAAGCTTCGCCCCAGCAGACAAGAATTAGCTTTTGACAACAAACAATATTCCGAAATTTATAAATCCGTTAAAGAAGCATATGCGGTTGGTGGCGCAACAAGAAAATCGCGTAGTTATTTTTATGCGCAAAAGCAAGCTGAAACGCGTTTCAATTCGCGAAATTTTTGGGAGAAAATGGGTGGTTTTGTTATAGAAAACATCGCTGGATATGGGATTAAACCTTGGCGTGCTTTAGAGACTCTTTTTTTATTTAGCACCGTTGGCTTTTGTCTTTTTTATTTTTGGGGTAAAGTTGCAGTATCAAAAAGCATTATGCTTACTGCAGGAGCAATATTTACATTTGGTGCGTTTACGGATGAGCTGAAAAGACTTGGGATTTGCTTTCAATTACTTTATATATTTTTATCCTTCTCGGGGATCGCTTTTACGGCTTTGTTTATAACTTCTGTTGCCAATATTTGGTTTAGTGAGCGATGACTAAAAAAGGGATACGCTTTGTTGACATGGGCTCTGTTTGTCAACTAGTGGAGGTGTAAGATCATGACGACGACGGCGAACGATAGAACAATTGAATCTAATTTTAAAGATTTGTTTTGGGAGTTAATGCCTGATAGTAGTTTCGATATAACGAGCCATGGTAACGTGAGTGACGCTTTTCCGAAAATATTATTCTATCGGAATAATGATTACGAACTACGGTGCAGATTAGAGGCAAATGTCGGCAACGACATTAAAATGCGGATGCAACTAAGACCTTTCAAAAGTGAATCTGACAAGGATGCGGGCGTCTTATTCCGAGGGGAAGACATGATTGCTAATTCGCATGGTCTTGAAGTGAAAATTAAAGGTTTCCATTTCAGTCGAATGGATGCGAATCAAGATCCTTGCTTCATAGAAGGGACCGTTTATCAGCTCCATATAGCCCCAAGTAAGATTTCGGGTGAGACCGAATTTGTTCATTATTGGTATTTAAATGGTTTTGGTGAGGAAGGGCCGTTTTGTCGATTTTCCGAAAAGGAATTCAAAACGACTTTGAAATTAAAAATAGACAATATTGAAAAAGAAATCGAACGGCCGGCATTTGGGAACACTTCTATTGACTGTATGCGATTATTGATTAACAACAAAACATTTGTTTTCGGTGCGGCTAATAAAGCGTCCTCGAAAGATGTTCCCTGCAGTTATCTTCGATTTAGTAAGGAAAACGTGCCGTCTAAAGAAGAGTTGGAAGCAATAGAAAACACCTTGAGTTACATTTTCGGGAAAATGTTTTTGTTTGTCGGGTCTTCAAAATACAGTTCAGATTGGCGATTAATCGAAAGGTCTTTCCAAGATCCTTATTTGTATGGCACAAGCTTAGAAAAAATCTTAAAGTTGCCTAAGTACGAACCATTCATAATAAACAGAATAAAAATGGGAGACAGCGAAACTGTTATCAATCAGATGTTGGGTAATTATTTCGAATTAGCGAAGGCATTTCCTTTAAACGAGGTTGTCGAAGCTATAAATATGTATCGGCTATTTCCTCTTGATCTGGAAATTATGCCTTTGTCCCTAGCTCTTGATATGCTTAAAAATGCTTGGTTTAAAAGTGACAAATCAACGTCTAAAGGAAAGCATTTGGCGGATAATAGATATGAATTGGTTCTTCAAAAATACTTGATTCAAATTGAAGAAGATTTAAAGGCTATTTTTAAATTAAATGCCAATGAAACTGCTCCGACGGAGATGACGCCTGATACGTCGACGCCGATTATCAACAGAATTAAGGGGGCAAATAATCTGAGCAATAACGAAAGGATACAAGTGTTTTTTAACGAATTAGGTTTGAAGATTTCAGATGTTGAGGCGCGCGCTTTACAAACGAGAAATATAGTCGTGCACGGGGCCACAAAAGAAAGAAACGACCAACAATTTGTCGATAACGTACATATTTATTATACTTTACTAAATAAGGTTCTTCTGAAATTATTATCTTACGATGGGCTTTACTTGGATTATGGTACGCACGGATGGCCTCAGCGACATATGACATTACCCATTGTGGCACAGTGAGAAAAATTCGTCTTATATTCTGGCGGGGCGATGGACCTTTAAGTTGAAAAAAAATAAATGGTTGGCTTCAACTCAGACTGTGAAGGAGGTTAGTGATCGGGTTTAATTAGAGGAAGCAGCAAGGTTCTGAGTGGACCGGGCAACGGTCAAATCAGAAATATTCGTTTCTTTAATGTGACGTCGTATTTTAGTCGAATCGCGACATGACGTTGTCGCGCATGGCATATAGTCTATCCTTGCTCCCGGACGTTGTTCCTTATGGTGTTTTTTTTGGGGAAGGCTAGAATACCGGCAGGTCGAGAGTTTACTTTTTCCGAGAGGAAACGCTATGAAAAATAAAGGCGGAAAACAAAAGACGGGCGGGCGTTTTTTTGAAAAGGACCCTACCGTGGCGTCAGCGATGTCTATAGCCGAGCCGATGCAACAATTCGGAGGAGGTTGGACAGAGGTAAAGTTGGATTTGCTGAAGAAATATCTCGTGGCCTACACGAATGCTTTGAAAAATCAGCCATTTGCAAAGATGTATGTTGATGCTTTTGCCGGAACAGGTTATCGGGAAATTAATGCGCAAAAAGATGCGCCAGGTCTCTTTATGGAACAAGCGGAAGCCGAAGAAGCACATTTTTTTGATGGATCTGCAAGATTAGCGCTTCAGGTCAGCCCTTCGTTTGATCGGTACATATTTATCGAGGAAAGCCCAAAGCGATTGAAAGAACTTCGGACCGTGTCTTTGGAGTTTTCACCTTTGGCGGGAAAAATGGATTTTCGGCAGGGTGATGCTAATATCATCTTGCCAGCGCTTTGCAAAGAAACTGACTGGAAGAAAACGCGAGCTGTTCTGTTCCTCGATCCTTTCGGTATGAGTGTCGATTGGGGGACCATGCAGGCCATCGCTCAAACAAAAGCCATTGATGTGTGGATACTCTTTCCGGTCGGCGTTGGTGTCAATCGATTGTTGACAGTGGACTCAAAAAGTATGCCGACAGCATGGAAAGATCGGCTTGATCGCATTTTTGGCACATCGGACTGGTTTCAGCGCTTCTATCGGGAACAAAAACAAGGCATGCTTTTTGGCGATGAACAACAGACATCCAAAGTCGGTGATCCTGTTCAAGCAATTACGCAGTTCTATCAAGAGCGATTGCAAACTATATTTCCAAAAGTGGCATCCAATCCGCGATATCTTTGTAATTCGAAACAAAGTCCGATGTTCATTTTTACTTTTGCTATTGGCAACCCCAATTTAAAGGCGCAAAAGCTTGCGATGAAAATAGCCGAATATATTCTTGGAAAGGTTAAATAATATGGCGCTCAAATCATCGATTGAATGGACAGAAGCAACGTGGAATCCGATCACGGGGTGTTCGAAGATAAGCCAGGGCTGCAAGAATTGCTATGCCGAGCGGATGGCTAAGCGCTTGAAGGCGATGGGACAGCCCAATTACGTGAACGGTTTTAAGGTGGCGATGCACGAACACGCCTTGGAACTGCCCTTGCGCTGGAAGAAACCTCAAACAATTTTCGTGAATTCCATGAGCGATCTGTTTCACGAAGATGTTCCTTTCGAATACGTCGAAAGAGTGTTTGATGTCATGAGAAGGGCGCATTGGCACCGATTCCAGGTTCTTACGAAGAGAGCTGAAAGACTACTTGAATTCAATGACCAGATCCAGTGGACCTCTAATATCTGGATGGGTGTAAGTGTTGAAAATCAGGATTACGTATCCCGTATTGATTGTTTGCGGAAAACAAATGCTGCTGTCAAATTTTTGTCTCTCGAACCTCTCTTGGGGCCACTCCATGATCTAAATTTAAGAAATATCGATTGGGTTATCGCTGGCGGAGAAAGCGGGCCCGGGGCGCGTCCAATGTCTCCGGAATGGGTGGCGGATATTCGCGACCAGTGCTTGGCTCAGAAAACGGCGTTCTTTTTTAAGCAGTGGGGAGGCGTTCACAAAAAGAAAGCCGGCCGGTTGCTTGACGGAAAAATCTGGAGTGAAATGCCCGAGGTGGCGGTTGCGTAGAATGCGTTAGTGTGTCAGAAATAGCTGCTCCTTTTGTAGCAATGCAGCGCTGTGGTGTGCTAACTACCATTCGAATTGGTTTTTAGGTTGCGCTCGTGAAATGAAGACTTCCATTAAAAAGGAGATCAGGCGATGAATGGCAAACTGGAAAAAATATCTGTATTTAAAATAGCCCTTGATAAGAAAAATCCAAGAATCGCTAGGTATGTAGAGATGTATGGTGAAAACCCAACACCCGAGCAATTGTCTCTCGCATTAGGTGTAGGAGAAGCGCATACCGTAGAAGATGACGGAGTAAGCTTTCACAGCCTCAGAGAGGCTATTAGGACTAACAAAGGAATTATTCACCCTATTCTAGTAAATAAAATGGAAAGTGGAGCATATACAGTTATTGAAGGCAATACCCGCTTGGCTATTTATCTAGAATTTCATAAAAGCAAAGCTGAAGGAGATTGGGCTGAGATACCTTGCATTGTTTACGAAAAATTGAGCGACAAAGAAATAGATGCCATCCGCCTTCAAGCGCATTTGGTCGGAGTTCGCAAATGGGACCCGTATTCTAAGGCGAAGTATCTTGCTTCTTTGAGAAAATGCCAATACATGACATGGAATGAGATAGTTGATTACTGTGGTGGCAAGCAAAAAGAAGCCGAAGAATATGTGGATGCTTTTAATGATATGGAGAAATATTATCGAGAGGTTCTTGATGATGAGGCCTCCTTTGATCCAACCCGCTTTAGCGCGTTTGTCGAACTCCAAAAACCAAAGATTAAAGACGCGCTTCTGAACGCAGGTTTTACCCTGAGGGATTTTGCGACCTGGGTTAACGACAAAACATTTTCGCGGCTGGAAAACATTCGAAGATTGCCAGCCATTTTAACAAACAAAAAAAGCAAAGAAGCTTTTTTGAAGACGGGAGATAAAACAGCCGTTGCGGTTCTTGATGCGCCCTTAGCTCAGTCAGCTTCATCAACGCTGAGTTTGGCAGAGCTGGCAAGGCTTCTTGCGGAAAGATTGCGCAAGATTAACCTGGAGGAAATAAATAAATTTAAAGCTGATCCTTCCTCATCCGACCTAGGCGCACTAGCAGCTGCTAAGGGAGAGCTCGAATCGCTATTCGGCATTTTGGGATAATACCAAGATGACCGAATCTGTCCTTCACACGCTCTTGAGAGAAAAAATTGTGCGGTGGATAACTAAAAACCATCACGAAGGTTTTTCCATATACTCAGATTCCGAAAATAACATTTATACTAAAGCCTACACTCCACCAATTAATTCATTTATTCCCGATGTGTTTGCCACTGGAAACGAGAGTAAGAAAGTTATCATCGGCGAGGCGAAGGCGTCTCAATGGGATTTGGACTCGGAACATTCCGAAAACCAAATCTTGGCATATTTGCATTACTGCTCTGAAAGAACAAACGCTATGTTGGTCCTAGCCGTTCCGGTCGAGTTGATTAATTATGCCCAATCTCTTTTGAGGGCGTTAAAAAGAAGGAATGATCTTGTGTCTGTCGAAACGCATGTAATAAATTTATTCTTTTTGGATTAAAACATGCAATTGATTAAGCGAAACAAAGAACCAAATATTAATCCCAAATACAGCGCGTATCCGTACCAGGATGATGCTGTGAAATCGATATGCGATTTGGAATATGCCGCGATTTTTCATGAGCAAGGATTGGGGAAGTCAAAGATCGCCGTGGACGTAATGCTTTATTGGCTCGAAAAAAAGTATGTGGACACAGTGTTGATCATTGTTAAAAAAAGCTTATTGAGGAATTGGCAGAAAGAAATCACAACGCATAGCTTCTTTAAACCGCGGTTAGTAACACAGAATAAAAAAAGCAATTATTACGTTTTGAATAGTCCTAGCCGACTGTTGATAACTCACTACGAGGCCATTAAAACCGAAAAGGAACGGCTAAGGCTTTTCTTAAAAACGAGGGAAGTGGCAGCTATTTTAGACGAGTCTACAAAAATAAAGAATCCAAACTCTGCCCTTACAGAGGCTTTTTTAGAGTTAGCGCCATTGTTTAAAAAGAGGATTATTATGACGGGGCTACCAGTAGCCAATCGTCCCTATGATATTTGGTCTCAGATTTTTTTTCTAGATCAGGGGGCGAGCTTGGGCACTGATTTTAAAACTTTTAAAAAGAATACGGACCTAGATAGTAATTTGGGGGACGATGTCGAAAAGCAAGAAGTTTTTGCTAACGAACTTTCTGTGATCAACTCAAAAATCGCTTCGTTTGCCGTCCGGGAAACAAAAAAAAGCGGCATTATCAATCTTCCAGCTAAAAATTTTCAGGATATTGTCACAACCTGGGAACCGCATCAACTCGATTTGTATCGACGCATAAGAGACGAGTTGCGAGCCATTGTTATAAGAGAAGGAATTCCGAGGGAAGATGATGCGGAAAATGTTCTAAAAAGGCTTTTGAGGTTGGTTCAAGTCGCTTCTAATCCAAAATTAGTTGATACCGGGTATGCGAAGGAGCCGGGTAAATTCGCATTTTTATATGACTTGATGCTTGATATTTCTAGAAAGCAAGAAAAAACTATTGTTTGGACAACTTTTACTGAAAATGCTGATGAGATAGCTTGTTTTTTGAAACCATTTGGCGTTTGCAAGGTTCATGGGAAATTGTCTATGGAGAAACGATATAGTGAAATCGACCTTTTTTTAAAAGACGAATCCAGGAAGGTGCTTGTAGCAACTCCAGGTTCCGCTAAAGAGGGTTTGACCTTAACAGTTGCTAATCACGCGATATTTTATGACAGATCTTTCAGTTTGGATGATTACAGCCAGGCACAAGATAGGATTCATCGAATTACGCAATCAAAAACATGCTATGTTTACAATCTTATAATGGAGGATTCTGTAGATCAGTGGATTAGCGCGCTGTTGCGGGCTAAGGAGTTGTCTGCTCAACTAACCCAAGGAGATATTTCACTAGAATATTTTAAGTCCCAAATTTCATACAGTTTCATAGATATTCTAAAAGAAGTTCTGAACATCAAGTGAAAAGGAGCCATGCTTTATGGATGATGCATTAAAGATCGACTCGCTGACATTGAATGGAAACGAAATCCCCGCCAAAGTTGGTTTCCTCTTGCAATCAAAGCTTAAATTTTATCCAGAAAACCCACGCATATATTCAATAATTTGTGCCGGAGAGAAAAAAATTACACAGGAAGAGATTGAGGAAAGACTCTCGGAAAAAGAATACGTCCGCATTTTAATGCAGTCAATAAAAGCTAATGGTGGGTTGACAGACCCTCTCATCGTTCGCGACGGCGACATGGTTGTCCTGGAGGGAAATAGTAGGTTGGCCGCTTATAGAATGCTGTCAAAAAAAGATCCCGAAAAATGGGCAAAAGTAAAATGTAAAATTTTGCCCTCGGATATTAGCGAAGAATTAATTTTTATGTTATTGGGCGAATACCACATCATAGGGCGAACAGACTGGCTGCCCTACGAACAAGCGGGCTACTTGTACCGCCGTCATAAAATTCAGGGAGTGTCCCTGGATGTTATGGAGAAAGAGCTTGGTTTGAAAAAAAGCGAAATTGGGCACTTAATCGAAGTTTATCTGTTTATGTTAAAACATGACGATACTGATATTAATCGGTGGAGTTATTATGAAGAGTATTTGAAATCAAACTATATTAAAAAGGTTAGAGACGAGTTTCCCAGCCTCGATAAACTCATTGTCAAAAAAATTAAATCGGGGGAAATAGGTAAAGCGATAGAAATAAGAGAAAAACTAATTCCAATCGCCAAAGCATCTTCAAAAACCGTAAAAAACTTTGTGGCTGAGAAAACCGATTTCGAAGCGGCATATGAGCGAGCAGCCAAGGGCGGTGCAGGGAATGTGGTTTATGAGCGGCTCCATAGATTTAGGTCTTGGTTGGCAGACTCCGGAATGGATGATGATCTGGTCGAATTGGCAGAGAACTCAAAAGAACTGATTAGTAAATGTCAATTTGAATTAGGAAAGATTCATAAGAGAGCCCATGAGCTTTCCGAGAAGTTAAAGGAATAAAAAGTAAGAGGGCGGGCTCAATAAAGGAATAGTTTGTCATACCCCACAAAGTGCGGTATCCTACGATATGCGAACTCCCAATAAAAAGCGAAAATACATAAGTCTTTATTTCAAAGATGCAGTTTCGGACGAGAAGAGCAAAAGCTATTTGACAGTGGCTTTTGATGGGGAGGATGATCTCTACGAGAGGGTTCGAGAAATGGGGAGTGGGAAAGTTAGGGAGGCCCTCGACGTCTCTTCTTATCAGGCTTTGGTTTCCAAGGCTGATCGACAAAATCGGAAAATTGGAAATTACATCAAACATGTTTTAAAAAAGAAGTTGATGAATAGCGATGAATAAAAAAATATTGTTAGTTGAGCCAGCATATAGAACCAAATATCCACCGCTTGGTTTAATGAAGCTGGCGACTTACCACAAGCAAAAGGGTGACGAAGTAACTCTTGTGAGGGGCAAGAGCCCCAGCGTGAGGGATAACTTTTGGGACAAGGTCTACATCACAACGTTGTTTACATATACCTGGAAGGAAACCACTGAGACAATCCGTTTTTACAAAGACACTCTATTCCAGCTCTCCGGCAAGCTGTTCGTTGGTGGAATTTTAGCAAATCTGCTCGAAAAGGAACTTTACAACGAGACCGGCGTACAACCCGTAACGGGATTGTTAGATAGCTCCTCTAAGTTAGGCGAGGACGACAATGTGAATATAGATCTTCTTCCGCCCGACTACGAAATTTTGAAACAGGTTGAAAACGAAAATTTCCATTATGATTTTACGGACGCTTACTTAGGATATGCCACCCGGGGGTGTGTAAGAAACTGCGAATTTTGCGCTGTGAAGAGACTCGAAAAAGAGTATCAGCCATACATTGACATAAAAAAAATGATCGACGGTATTCGGGCGGCGTCGGGCGAGAAGCGGAATTTACAACTAATGGATAATAATATTTTAGCCTCAAAACATTTTTCGCGGATTATTGCAGATATCAAAGCCGCCGGTTTTTATAAAGGGGCTACCTACGCGAAGACGAAGCAGCTTCGCTTTGTTGATTTTAATCAAGGGCTTGACGGACGTCTTTTAACTGAAGAGAAAATGAAACTACTAGCCGAAATTCCTCTCAGCCCAATGCGAATCGCCTTTGATAGCATCCAAGACCGGCCGCATTATGAAAAAGCAGTTCGTCTTGCGCATGAGTATGGGCAACGCAGCATGTCGAACTATATTTTGTATAACTTCAAGAATGATACTCCGGAAGATTTTTATGAACGGCTAAGAATCAATATCAAATTAAATGAAGAATTTAAAAAAGACAAGGTTAGAACAGCCATTTACTCATTCCCAATGAGATATATTCCTTTGGATGCAAAAGAACGCGATGTGCATACGGGGAATAAAGCTTGGAATAAAAGGTATTTGCGAGGAATCAAGTTAATCACGAATGTCACAATGGGATCAGTTATGCCTGGGGCAGAGTTTTTTAACCAGGCGTTTGGCGAAAATGCAGAGGAATTTAAAGAAATTCTGCTTATGCCAGACGAATTTATTAGAAATCGTGTTGTCAAAAACTGGAAAAAGTTAAAGGGCGATAAAAAGTTGAAACCATACGTGAAGGAATGGAGAAAAACTTATCGCGCCCTAACTCCCTCTGAAAAAGAACGAATAATCGAGATTTTAGCGCCTAACGATTTCGAAGCGGTTAAAAAAGAATGCGGAAACGGCATTACTGGGAAGACGAAAAAGCTTTTGATAGCACATCTCAATGCAGAAGAGGAAGTGAAAGCGTATGCCGACAAGTAAAAATCTGGAATCTGCTCCTAAGATCGGGAAGTTTATATTAGATACCATTTCTATAGGAATGTATAACGATCCTCTCATGATTTTGCGGGAATACATTCAAAATAGCGCGGATTCCATAGACAAATTTAAAAAATCTGCTCATGCGCACAATTTCGAGCCACGCATCGATATTAATGTTGATGGCGCATCTCGTATTCTTACAATCAAAGATAATGGTTTTGGTGTAACGGCGTCAGAGGCGCAACGCGTTCTTCATGATCTTGGCGAAAGTAGTAAAAAAACTTTCCTTAATAGAGGGTTTAGAGGAGTGGGCCGGCTGGGAGGTCTTGGGTATTGTGACCAGCTGAAGTTTATTACAAAGGCGTACGGTGAAAAGTTCTATTCGGAAAGCGTTTGGGACTGCAATAAGCTTCGCTCTTTAATAGGGACCGCGGCTGAAAAGATTGATGCCGGATCGGCAGTCCGGTCCGTGGTAAGTTTCTCTCAGATGGATTATTCAAAGAATGAGAGGGATCATTTCTTTATTGTTGAACTTGTTAATCTTAAAAGCTCAAAAAATGCATTGCTGGATGTTCCTGTTATCAAGGCTTACTTGTCTCAGACTGCTCCAGTGCCGTTTGATAAGAAACAGTTCCATTATGCAAGCAAGATTGATGCTGAGTTGAGAGCCAAGGTGCCGGGCTATGAGACGTACTCGATTGCTGTGAATGGTGAGCAGGTGCTTAAGCCGTACAAAGATCAGGTAAGGATCAGCAAGGAGCAGTCTGACCCTATTAAAGATATCGATTATGTAGAATTTCATAACGGTACAGGGCCACTAGCCTTTGGTTGGCTTGCTAAGTTGAACCTTTTAGGTGCTATCAATCCAAAAGATAGGGTAGAGGGTATTAGAGTCCGAAGCGGAAACATTTTGGTTGGGAATAAGGATCTTTTAGCCCATTTTTATCGTGAGGCTAGGTTTAATAACTATGTCGTAGGTGAAATCCATATCGCTCACCCATGCTTAGTATTGAATTCCAGGAGAGATGACTTTGAAGATAATCCGTATAAAGAGGAATTCTACAATAATTTCGTTAGGGCAATTGGCCTCCCTTTTTCCCAGAAAATAAGGCTTTCTTCCCGCGAAAGAAGTGCGATCCAAAAAACGAAGCGTGTGCGTCAAATTAGAGACGAAGGGGAGGGAATTGTCAAAGATGGATATTTTTCCGAGGCGCACTATAAGGATATCTTGAAAGAACTTCAGAGAATTCGCAAGAATTCTTCTGACGAGGCCGTGGAGATTGATAATCTGATGGCGGGAATGAAAAAATCCAAACATTACTTGGACAATATCCGTGATATTAAAATAACCAAAGAGCATCTAAAAAAAATATTTGATATTGTCTATGCGGATGTCAGTGACAGCGCTAGAGCGCTACAGATTATCAAAAAAGCGCTTTCTCCTCTTTTGAAAAATAAATAACAACGTACGCAGTATTAAAATTGTTCATTTTCGCGAGCGGTTTAAATGTGAGAGCCTAATGTCGTCATTTGCTTGAATTGCGTCACAACGAAGTGTGAAAAGAAATTGTTTTAATTCTAAGAACCTAAAATGACCAGGTGATCGCAAATGGTAGAAAGATCAATCTTTGTTACTCCTTCAACAGTGGCATACCTCAATGGATACAATGCCGCAATCAATGACGATTCCAGGCGAAAAGGTTTATCTTCCGTTAATGTTACAGAGCTTACATTTTTAACTTTTATTCAAGATGGCGCTAATCATCTGGAATTGCATAGCGCTTTAGAGAAGATGGATCCTGTTTATAAGGCGGATATTTCTAATTCTCAATTTCTAAAAAAGCATATTTCCTTTTATGAGGGGCCAGAGTGGGTAGAATCTTTTCTCCTTGCGAAGGGTTATCTTCACCATATTAAAAAAACTAACCCAAAGCTTAAAGAAAATTCTGCTTTGCAAACGTTCATAGTTGATTTTTTCACGTCAATCCGCAGAAAAAAAAGTTTTGTTTTTGCCGAAGATTTTTCTGAGCTTTGTAAAGAAGCTCGAGAATTATCTGCGGAACATCGAATAGTTATCGAAAATCTATTAGGCGCCTTTCAAACAACGAAAGATCAGACAATTGTTCCGAGGAAAGAAGTGCTTCTTGAACAGGCAAGGGTATTTGAAGAAATTATCGAAGAAAAGCTTTTCAAGCAATATGTGGAAGCATGTAATGGGTTTGAAGATGTTAATGTTCGCATGAGCGACCTTATCAAGCGCATACTTGTCTTGCGAAGAAAGATTTGTAAAAAACATGATAAATTAATGAAATTACGTGATCAGACCCTAAGAATTCTACCGTTATCGGGGAAACTGTTGGATATCGTTTTTGGAAATATACCTAGTAAGACCGCCGAGGTAATCGAAAGTTGGCTTAATAAAGCAGAGGGGCGTATCGTTATGTACTCCGCATCTGATTTTTTAAAATATGCATTACAACGCCGAACTCATAGTGTTGGAGTAAAAGATGCGTCGAATTCCGGGGACATGCCAATTAATTCAGACTGAAGACTGCAGACCGCAGACAATAAATCGAATGGTACGCTCAGTGCGACATCGAGACAGATTGAATGAGTGACGCGAATGTCAGATTCTCCCTCAAAGGTGTCATTGATCTTAATGTCGTTTCTGTGCGGATTGCGACATGACGTTGTCGGGTGGTTGTGAGATCCTGGACGCAATAATGAGGTTTAAGAATGTCTAAATATTATCGCGGAAAAAGAGTGCGGAATATTTTCGATCCAAAAAGCAAAGCACCGTTCCGGCTGAGCCGGACGAAGCTTACGACTTTTATAGACTGCCCGCGTTGCTTTTATATTGACCGCCGGCTCGGCGTGGATCGTCCGCCTGGTTATCCCTTCAGCCTGAACTCCGCGGTGGACGCGCTTCTTAAAAAAGAATTCGATGTTCACCGGGCCGCACAAACGCCACATCCGCTTATGAAAGAGTTCAAGATTGACGCGGTTCCTTTTCAGCACGAAAAGCTGGATGAATGGAGAGATGCAATGAAGCGGGGGGTTATCTTCCTGCATCAGCCGACTAATCTTCTGATCACCGGCGGGATCGATGACGTTTGGGTCAACCCGAAAGGGGATCTTCTAGTCGTGGATTATAAGGCGACCTCCAAAGAGGCGGAAGTGAGCCTTGATGCGGATTGGCAGATCGGGTATAAGCGCCAGATCGAGATCTACCAGTGGCTTTTCCGGAAGAACGGTTTCAAGGTCTCAAAGACCGGGTATTTTGTCTATTGCAATGGAGATACCAGCAAGGAATCATTCGGCGGGAAGCTGGAGTTTGATATTAAGGTGATCCCTTATAAGGGGGACGACTCCTGGGTAGAGCCGGCGGTTATTGATGCCCATAAGTGTCTGATGTCGGATGCTCTCCCAGAGCCAGGTAAAGATTGTGATTACTGCCTTTATCGGGACTCAGTAGAACAGGTTATTTAATAAATATGAAGAATAAAAACTACGACAAGAAGATATTTCGGTTGGTATCAATCCTGAACAAGCTTAACGGGGGCGGGAAGGTGCGCTCAAGCGAGCTTGCGGAGGAGTTTAATGTCTCGATCCGGAGCGTCCAGCGCGACTTGGATCTTTTAAACATGACGGGATTTCCGCTCGATATGCCAGAAAAGGGCGTTTATTCATTTATGCCTGGGTTTTCGCTTCGGAAACTCATGCTTACCGATGAGGAGGCGTCGCTTCTCAGTTTTTTTCATGAAATTGCGAATTCACTCGGAAAAAACTTCTCAGAATCCTTCCGTAGTCTTGTGAGTAAAGTGCTTGCGAAGGAGGACTCCTCACCGTTCTATGTGAAATTGCCTGGGATTCCGGCGAACATGAAAAATTTTCCGTTCGTCAAGGATTTGGAGCATGCGGTCCAAGAGTCGCAGAAGATCCTGATCAAATATGAATCCGCGAAAGGCCTTAGGGAACACAAGCTTTGCCCGCTCAAGCTGGTCAATTTTGAAGGGTTCTGGTACCTGCTCGCCATGCCCGACGGGAAGCGGCAGTTTCGGAAATTCCGGTCCGAAAAGATCAAGGGACTTAAGGTGCTTGATGAGACCTTCGATCCGCCGCGGAACTTGAAAACGGCGCTCGATCGGAGCGTCAATATCTGGTTTAGCGAAGAGCAGGGGGAGAAGATCCTGCTTGAGATCGACAAAGACGCCGCTCACTATTTCAAGAAGAAGATCTATTTTCCGGAGCAGAGGATCGTTAAAGAAAAAAAGGATGGCACGCTCATTCTTGAGACCCAGGCGAACCACAACGAAGTCCTACGAACCATTATCCAGTGGATCCCGGACATCCGGGTCATAAAGCCCAAGGAGCTCGACCTGAAGGTCCGTCAGCTCCTGAACGCCTACCTCAAAGGCTCCCGTCCCCGCTGGGGATAGGCCTTTCTTCGCTCTCCTAGCCCTAGTATCCCTGAAAAATCTCACTACAAAATGCAGGCGACATAATGGTGTCGCTATGGTCGTGTAGACTCTTTTCCAAGAGGAGGAACACTACTATGAAAACAATGCTGATTCTACTTTTGGTTTTAACAGCTCCCGCGCTTGCGCTCGCGGACAGCGATTACACCCTGGCGCCGGACGGGAATTATGTCAGTGATGGTAAGGCTACGTTGGCACCCGACGGTACTTATGTTGGCGGCGACAAAGCTATCCTAGCTCCTGATGGAACCTATGTCGGTGGCGAGCGGGCGACTTTGGCGCCTGATGGTACTTATGTTGGTGGAGATCATGCAACGCTGGCGCCGGATGGGACATACGTAGGCGGAACTTCCGCTGTTCTTACGCCGAGCGGCAAATATGTCGGTGATTATGGCGGATCGGAGAATTAAATGAGCGGACCCAAGATATGCCCTCACTGCGAACAGGAGATGGACGAAGACCTTGCGGAACTGTTCGTTTGCAGCGAATGCGGATGTGATTTTGATTCCGCCGATCTTGAAAGAGCTGAGGAAGAACGGAAAGAAGAGAGGCGGGAAGAAAGACTAGAAGCGGGCGAAGATCCGGATGAAGATGAAAACGATGAAGGAGAATAGGTGAATCTATGGACAATTACGAGCTAGAGAAACTCATAGACAAGAAAGCAGGAGAAGTGGCGGATGGATTTAGAGCGGGATTTATAATGATGGCGTTTTGGCCAATTCTTCTTCCAATTCTCGCATTTCTCTACATCTTGGGATTGATAGCGACCTTATTAGAAAAAAAATAAATCAGGAATGCCATGAGCGACAAACATCACGTTGACAAAAACTTCTGGGGAATGATGGGGATGCTTTGGTGGCTGGCCGCCATCGAAGAAGAGGAGGAAGAGGAGCGCCGCAAGAAAAAGGAAGAAGAACGCGAGGAGCAGGAGGAAGAGGAGAAAAGACGGGAGCGGCGAAAGAGTGAAAATCAAGAGGAGGAGAGCAATGAAGGATTTGGATGAGTTGGAAAGCGAGATAATCGATCAGCTTAGGATAATCCTACACGACGATCATTTAGAGAGTCAGCAGGAGCCGCGTTGTCAGGTCCTTCTTTCGGTTTGGGTATCGTCAGCCAAGAGGCAGGAGATATGGTTCATTAATGAACAAGGAATGTGGGCGAATGACCGACTGAGTACCCCTGAAGAAAAGAAACGGATCATGGAAGCGAACATATCTCGAGGAGCCTATGATCCTGTCGTCATATCAATAAAGTTAAGAACGCCGCGGGAAGAGGAAGGCCGAGTTGTTTGGGATTTTGAAGCCGGAGAGGTGGCTGGTGGTATGGCGGGTGGTGACTCTAAAGGAACTATCGTTTATGACCGGCAGCAAGAGCGCTTTTCATTCAGGGGCGCGATGCAGGTTTTGATCGCTTGACGATCTTGATGTTGGGGAATAAGGCGGATTTTTCCTGTCCGGTGACATGAGCAGGAGGGTTGCATGGGTTGTCTTGGCGTGATCTTTTGGTTTTGGATCGCATCTATGCTCTTTCATTGCCACCCTTTTCTTGGGTTTCTTGCCCTAATGTTTATTTTCGGGATGTTCAATGACGACCGTTAGCCAAATGCAAAATGATCAAACGCGCTATATTTTTTATCATTCAGTTTTTTTGCAACTAACCGTTAATACTGGCCCAGTGAGCCCCCGTTTTTTTAGGACCCGCCGGAATATCCAGAAAAATAACGCTTAACAAAGAGGAATCGCAACATGTCAGCCCACCAAAATTTCGCTCCCGTCTCGAAGTCTGCCCAAAAACAACCTGAGGACCGCTAAAATGCCCGCCCTGCCGAAGAATAGATGGATCTGGATCATTCTGATTTTTCTCACCCTTAACACGCTCTGCTTCTGGACGCTCGGCGCTGTGAAGCTTATTTCTCACCTGGAATATCAGGGTAAGATCAAGCACATGGCTCAAAACATGCTACGGAGAATGGGTCCTTCAGAAAGTCGCTTCCAAGTGAGCCGTTCTGTCAAAGCCTCCGACGCCGCTCATGTTGAGTTTAAGGTGACCTCGGCAGAAGCGAAGGCAGAGGAGGACGGGTCTTATATTGAAATTGGCTTCTCTAAGCAGCTGGGCCCGCAAGCCGACAAAGGATATGTCACGATCACCCCGGAGATTCCTGTCCGGTTTGAGCAAGCTGGCTGGGGTTTCAAGATTTACGGTGATTTCAAGCCGGGTGAAGAATACAAAGTTGAGATCTTGAAAGGCATTCCGTCCTTTGATGGAATGAAACTTGGAACCGGGAAGACCGAGACCGTAGTCTTTCCGGATTATGAACCTGAGCTTTCCCTTAAGACAAACGGTCAGTACCTTCTCCTTGATGGAAGCCAGACTGTGCCTGTCGAGACCGTCAATATAGACAAGATCGAGGTTTCGATTTCCAAGGTTTACGATAATAACCTTGTCTTCCTCCTTAATAACATGGGGTATGGATCAATCCCGGGCGATCTCGGTCCGGACACTGTCAAAAAAAACCTGGAGACTAAGCTCAAACGCAATGAGAAGGGCGAAGTCCGTGTCGACCTTAAGGATATTCTTGGTAAAGAAGCGAACGGCCTTTATTTTCTGGAAGCTCAATCGACGGATCAGGAGAGCTGGCGAAGAGAATCCCGTCTCATCATTGCAACAAACCTCGGTATTGTGGTCAAGAAGTCCCAAAACGACCTATTTGTCTGGCTTAATAGCCTTTCGACGGCTGAGCCTGTGGTCGGAGCCAGTGTCAAAGTCTTCAGCAAGAAAAATCTGCAGATCCTTGAGGCCAATACCGACGGGAATGGGTTTCTTCACTTCAAAGATGTCGATTGGGCTGGGGAAAAGAAGCCTTTCGTGGTGACGGCATCGTCTGCGGATGATCTTTCTTTTATCAAGCTTGAGGAGACCGTACTTTCCGAGACGGATTTCGCGGTGGACGGCAAACCGTATGTAAGCGGTGGGTATGAGGCGTTCGTCTATGGTGACCGGAACATCTACCGGCCAGGAGAGACAGCCCATGTCAGGACGATTGTGCGCGGGAAAGGCATGGAACTTCCCGGTACATTCCCGATTCTTTGCGAGATTAGGCGGCCAGACGGGAGAATCTTCAAGAAGCTGAGTGGGATGCTTGGCAAGGCCGGAACTATGGAATGGGAACTAGATTTCCCCATGGAGGCCCTGACGGGTAAATATAAGGCTATGGTTCAGATTCCGGGGTCGGATAAGGCTATCGGAACATTTGAATTCCAGGTCGAGGAATTTATGCCCGCCCGTCTTTCCGTGAAGCTGAATGTTCCGGAAAAGCGGCTTGTGCCAGATGAAACAATAAAGGTGGGCGTTCTGGCTCAGCAGTCATTCGGTGCCGCGGCCGCAGAAAAAAATGTCGAACTGACCGTAGCGCTCCGACCGAAGGACTTCGCACCGGAAAGCTTTAAAAGCTATTCCTTTAAGGATGAAACAGTCCAGTTTGCGGATAAGAAGATCGCTGTCGAAGGAAAGAAGACCGGTTCGGATGGTAAAGCTGAGTTTGAACTTAAGACTCCCGCGAAAATCTCAGCGCCTTCTTCTATAAGTCTCGCAATCGGAGCGACTGTAATGGAGACCGGGGGACGGACGGTTACGGCACGTGAGGAGCGGGCGTTTGATCCTTATCCGTCTTATGTCGGGCTCCGGAAAAAGACCGATGGCCATGCGGCTGAAGGCAAACCCTCTGATTTTGAGTTTGTCGTGCTTACTCCGGACGGTAAAGGAGTCTCATCTAATCAGTTGAAAGTGACGGTTTCAAAAGTGAGCTGGGAAAGTATTCTGAAGAAGGACAAAAATGGCGGATACCAGTGGACATCCGAAAATCGTGAGAGCGAAGTTCATGTTGCAACGGTGGATTCAGGGAAAGGGGCAGGGACTTTTTCGTTCACGCCCGAAAGCTGGGGCGATCACATTGTCAGAATCAGGACCGAAGGCGGGCATACTGCCGCGATTAAGCTTTATGTAGAAGGGCCGTGGGGTGAGGCCGCACCTTGGGCCATGGAGCGTCCTGACAGGCTCGAGCTCCAGTTTGATAAGCGGGCCTATGCCCCAGGGGAAACCGCAAAGCTTTTGATCAAATCTCCTTTTAAGGGTAAGGCGCTCGTTACGGTAACGCAGGATAGGGTTCTCACGGCCACGGTTGTGAATCTTACCGAAGCTACCCAGCAGGTCTCGCTGCCGGTCGAAGCGTCATTTGCTCCAAATGCGTATTGCTCGGTGACTGTGATTCGTCCGATCGTGAAGGGTGAGAAGTGGGCGGCTCATCGCGCTTATGGCGTGACGCCTCTTATGCTGGAAGAGAAGCAGCACAGACTTTCCGTAACTTCGAAACTTCCGGACGCAGTTCGCCCGGGCGAGAAGATGAAAATATCTTTCTCGGTCGAAAAGGATTCGCAGAAAATAAAAGATGCGGAAATGTCCGTAGCGCTTGTGGATGAGGGAATCCTTCAGCTTACGGGTTATAAATCTGCGGACCCGTTCGAATTTTTCTACGGGAAGCGTTCGCATGGAGTGGAGACTTCGGATTTTTATTCACTTCTAATCCCGGAGCCGGAGGAGAAAAAGGCTGCCGGAGCATCGTCGCCTTCAGGGGATGCGGAATATGACGCTAAAAAACATCTTAATCCGATTTCTGTGAAGCGAGTGCGCTCGGTCGCGCTTTGGCTAAGCAATATCAGGACTGACGGAAAAGGTAGCGCGTCCGCGGAGTTCACGGTTCCAAAGGAATTCACAGGAAAACTGCGTCTCATGGTGGTTGCGAGCTCGGAAAAGGATTTCGGGAACGGGGATGCTCAGGTCAAAGTGAAGCAGCCACTCATGGTCGAACCGTCGCTTCCGAGGTTTCTCGCGCCAAGCGATCAGTTCACGGTACCTGTGAGCGTCTTCAATGAAACGGGAAAAGACGGAGATGCGAATGTTTTTCTGGAAGTCCCTGAGGATTTCAAGATCACTTCCGCTCCTTCAATGAAAGCGCCCACAAAACAAGGATCGGAGACGATCGTGAAGTTTAGCGTGATTGCTCCCGCGCATGCAGAGAAGGCCACAATCAAGGCTAAGGTGAAGCTCGGGAACGAGGAGTCAGAGCAAGCTGTTGAGCTTGCTGTAAGACCGGCCGCGAATTTTATAACGCTCGGTGGATACGGAACAGTAAAGGCTCCTGCCAAAGCGCAGGTCAACCTGCCTTCGGGCTGGCTGAAAGGGACAGAGTCGCACAACCTTGTTGTTTCCTCGCTTCCTTCCGTGCAGTTCCTCGGGGCCCTCAGGTATCTTGTGGAGTATCCATACGGATGCGTTGAACAAACGACTTCCGCGGTGTTCCCGCTTCTTTATCTAAAGGAGATTCTGCCGGTGATCGATCTCAAGCGGTTCAGCGCAACGCAGATCGACCGCAATATGCAGGTCGGAATCGAGCGGCTCTTTACCATGCAGACTTCGTCAGGTGGGTTCGGGATGTGGCCGGGAAGTTACGAGCCGCATGATTGGGGGACGGTTTATGCGACGGAGTTTCTCACGGAAGCAAAGAACGCCGGTTATTCGGTCCCGAAGGGTGATCTGAACAATGCTTTGGATTATCTCGAGAAGCTCATTTCCGGAAAATCAAAAGATGGGAATGCAAATGAAGTCCTGAGAGCTCACGCGATCTATGTGCTTGCAAAAGCGGGTCGTGTCAAATCATCCTGGATCAGGCGGCTGCAGGAAACAAAGGATCTTCCAGAGGCTGGGAAGCTTTATCTTGCAGGTTCGCTCGCTTTGATGGGGGATAAAAAAGCAATGTCTGAACTGATCGGGCAAAGCTTTAACGATAAATCCTTCAGCGCGACGGGGGAAGGCGAATTCAATGTCCTTCCGGCCGCACTTGGTCTTTCGATTTTTATGGAGACTAATCCTGAAAATCCTCTGGTGCCGGTGCTTGTAAAACGGCTTGAGGGCGCCATGAAGGAAGGGCAGTGGGGCACGACGCAGAATAACGCGCAGGCGCTTATTGGCCTTGGGAAATATACGCGTTTTCTCAAAGCCCAGACGCAGAACTTTACAGGGCGTATTCTTTCAGATGGCAAACCCGTAGCATCGTTCGATGACAAGAACGGAGTATCGTTGAAAGGTGCTGAGCTTCCGGGAAAAGACATAGCGCTTGAAGTCGAAGGAGCGGGCACCGTGTACTATTACTGGACCTCGGGTGGTGTCCCAGCTTCCGGGAAAGTGGAAGAAAAAGATAGCGGGCTTAAAGCGCGTCGTTCCTTTCTTGGGTCTGCAGGGAAGCCGTTTGATCTTAAGAAGCTGAAGCAGGGCGATGTCGTGGTTGTGGATATCAGGCTAGGTGCAAGACAGAACTATAAGAACGTGGTGCTTGTGGATCTTTTGCCGGCCGGGTTTGAGGTCGAGAACCCGAGGCTCGCATCCTCTGACGCATCCGATCTTTCGGAAAAGGACATGATCAATCCGCAGAAGATCGATATCCGCGATGACCGCGTCCTGATTTTCACGGATGTTTCGGACGACACGCATTACCGTTATGTCGTAAGGGCTGTCACTCCGGGAAAATTCAAGCTGCCTGCCGTGAGCGCGGAATGCATGTACGATCCTTCGATTGCAAGCGTGAACGGAGCTGGCGAGATCACGATCTCGGAATAAAGGAAACGTATGAAGACTTTGGCATCGATAGGACGCAGGGTCGGGATCGGGACGGTCTTTCTGGCCGTCCCGGTCCTTCTTTTTTGCTGGCTCGCGCCTTTTCCATCGCTGGCCATCAAGGAGATCGGGTATTCACAGACAGTTCTCGATAAAGATGGGAATATTCTTCGCGTATTTCTTGGAAGCAAGGGGCGATGGCTTCTTCCGGTGGAGTTAAGTGAGATTAACCCGAACTTGGTCAATGCCACGATCGCGATAGAAGATAAGCGGTTTTGGAATCATCACGGCGTGGATCCGCTTGCTGTGCTCCGATCTGCATGGCTTAATCTTACCCACCACAAAGTTTTGACGGGCGCATCCACTTTGTCGATGCAGGTGATTCGGCTTCTTGAGGACAGACCGCGCACTTTTCCGAACAAGGTGATAGAAGCCGTCCACGCGCTTTGGCTTGAGACCGTTTGTTCTAAAAAGGATATTCTTAAACTGTATTTCGAGCTCGCACCATACGGCGGGAATATCCACGGAGTCAAAGCTGCAGCATGGCGGTATTTCAAGAAACATCCCAAAGATCTGACGCTTGAAGAATGCGCGTTGCTTGCGGGAATTCCGCAGTCTCCCTCCAGGTTAAGACCGGACCGTCATTTTGAACGCGCTAAGAAAAGGCGAAATATGGTTCTGAACAGCATGCTTGTGAACAAGTACGTAACGCAAAAGCAGTTCGATGTATCCAATAGTGAATCGGTAGAAGCTAGGCATTACTCCTTTCCGTTCGCAGCGCCCCATTTTGGTGTCTGGGTGCATAAGAAATATCCTGCAGAATCGATTCTTAAGACCTCGCTCAATCCTCTTTTGCAAGATATGGCTGAGAAGATGCTCAAAGACCGGCTTTCTGAGCTTTCCGCTTATGGTGTTCAGAACGGCGCTGTGGTGATTTTGGAGAATAAGACCGGAAAGATCCGGGCTCTTGTCGGATCGAATGATTTCTTTGATAAAGATCACTCGGGGCAGGTGAACGGCGCTTTGAGCAAGCGTTCGCCGGGGTCGTGCCTTAAGCCATTCACATATGCTATCGGATTCGATCTTGGGCTATATACGCCTAGGATGATTCTGGCAGATGTTCCGGTGCAGTATCAGGGTTACGCACCGCTTGATTACAGCAAGAAATATAGGGGCCCTGTGACGGTTCGTGAATCGTTGGCTGATTCTTTGAATGTTCCTGCCGTCGAGGTGCTTCAAAAAGTAGGATACCAAAAGCTGTACACTTTTTTGAAGCAGTCGTGGGTCACCACACTAACGAAACAGCCGGAGCAGTACGGTTTGTCGCTTACTCTTGGGACCGCGGAGGTTAGGCTTCTTGAACTCGTGAATGCTTATGCGGTGTTGGCACGGCTTGGAGTAGTTCAGCCATACACGGGGTTGGAGAGCGCGCCGCTAGGAAAGCAAGATCGGCTTATGTCGGAAGGCTCAGCGTATCTTGTCGCGGATATTCTTGAGGATTCTGAGAGGCTTGCGTCTTCGGGCTTTGTCGGGAACCGGCAGAACCTCCCAAGGGTCGCATGGAAAACAGGCACCTCTTATGGAAATCACGATGCCTGGACCGTTGCATACAATCCCGAATATACGATCGGGGTCTGGCTTGGTAACTTTTCCGGGAAGCCTTCCAAGTCGCTTGTGGGTATCGAGGCTGCAGCGCCTGTTGCTCTGCGATTGTTTGAACGAGTTTATGCGGGGAAGCCTTCTCCATGGTTCGAGAAACCCGCTTCTATCGGCGTTCGAAAGGTTTGTCTTCTAAGCGGAGAGCCAGTGAGCGCGATCTGCCCGCACTCAGCCGAGGATCTTTTTATTATCGGTCGGACCATGGATAGGCAATGCAGTGTTCATAAGAAATTCATGATTGATAACGAGACTGGATTAGCCGTGGATGAAGTTGCAAAAGGACATTCTGTTTCGGAGAAAGTCTACGAGGTTTGGCCCCAGGCGATCCACACATGGCTTGAGCAGCACGATTCCAACTATGTCTCTCCGCCTATAATGGAAAACGGCATTGATATGGCTCGAGATTGGGAGGGGGCGAATCCAAAGATTCTTTCTCCGGTTAACCAATGTGAATATTTTCTGGATCAGTCTCGCAAGGCAGATCAGCGGCTGGTTCTCAAAGCAGATGGTTCCTATGACACCCGGAAACTTTTTTGGTTCGTCAACGGTCAATATATATATGAAGGCCGGGCGGGGGATGGTTTCTTCTGGCCCATGAAAGCTGGCCATCAGCTCATCACCGTCACCGATGACTACGGCAGAAGCTCTTCGGTTCAAATAACTGTGCGCTAACAACTAAAACTATCAACGGAGGGGTTATGGAGATAAAAATTGAAGAACTCAAGTTTGATAATTGGGTGTCTCTGAGTTCGCGGTGCCATTATTATTTGAGGGAGGACGGTAAACATATCCGTCATGGGTTATTTGAGAGTTGGCATCCGAATGGGAATAGAGATAACGAGACGCATTTCGAGCATGGCCGCTTTCATGGGAAGGCGACTATTTGGCGCAGTGACGGCAGCTTGAGACAGACGGGTGAATACCAAGAAGACCGGGAAGATGGTCTTTGGCAGTACTGGCACGCGAACTCTGAATTGATGGCGCGAGTGATTTATAAAAAAGGGAGGCCACAGGAAGGCGATTACTATTTGCCGGACGGGGAGCCTATCGCTTCTGTTAGGAACGGAACGGGCCGGAGCGTTTTTTTTAATGATGAAGGAAGGATGAGCGGCGAAGCAACCTGGAAAGAAGGGAAGAAGGTAAAACTTGCCCATTGGTATCAAAACGGACAACTGGAGAAAAAAGAAGAGTTTTCAGAAAACGGGTTACTCGTAACCGGCGAGTATTTCTCACCAACTGGAAAGAAATTATCCGAGGTGAGGTGCGGCAACGGGGTCTGCATGGACACTCTCTTCATTGAAGAGAGTGATGGCACTACAAAAGTCCAGTATTCGGAGGATCCTTGCATCAATGGAGTGCTTCAGCCAGGCAAGTGGAGCGATCAAACTGATATCTTGTCCGAGAAACGGTTTTAACGGGTTTGAAGAGAATGAAAGCAATAATCGCGCGTCCTATAAAGTTGCACCTCACCGTTCTTCTAGCGGCCTTCTTATGCTTCCCGCTGTCTTTGCAGGCAAAGCCGATGCCCGATGGGGAAGAGGTTTATTTTTCCCCGCATGGCGGTTGTACACAGGCTGTTGTCGATAACTTGAACTGGGCTGAGAAGTACGCACTGGTTCAGGCATACTCATTTACATCGAAGCCTATCGCCGAAGCATTGATCGCTGCGCATAAGCGGGGCGTGAACGTGAAGGTTCTCCTTGATAAGAGCCAGCTGCATGGGAAAGGAAGCAGGCTCGACATGTTGGCCGACGCTGGTATTCCCGTCATGATTGACGCGAAGCATGCCATCGCGCATAACAAGGTCATGATTATCGACGGGGTTACCGTGTTGACAGGATCGTTTAATTTCACCAGCGCTGCGGAAGACAAAAACGCAGAAAACCTATTAGTAATTCACGATAAGGTCGTAGCAAAAAAGTATCGGGATAATTGGAACAGCCACAGCAAGCACTCCGAGTCATACAAGGACGTGATGCCTTCGGCTCCCAAGGTGTAACGAATGTTGTTTTTGTCATCTAAAACGATATTAGCCCGTCACATGCCATAAATGGCTATAACCACAACAAAACCCCTTTAGAGAGCTACCGACTAGGGGACTGATGTTCAATTTTATTTTTAAACAGCTTAAAACCGCGACACGATGCTGTCGTTTTAATATGCTACGATTCTTGGCATAATTACAGTCTTAACGGATGCGTTGAGCGTCGCAGGTTTTATATTTATTGGTGTATTTCAGTTTTTCTCTTATACTGCTCGCACGTATCATAACAAATAGAAGGAGCCCATGAGGCACAGCATACCTTCGCAAGAGCAACGCATTCCCAGAGTCAGCCAATTCCGCTTTTCTTTTCCCGTTGCGCGCATGTTCACCATTTCTATGACACTCATCGCCCTAGCACTTTTTTCCGCCGGCTGTGTAAGTCAACACACGCAGGCGTGGAATCACTACGAAGAGGGGATGTTGCTTGTTTATAAGGGATATGACGCCAAGGGAGATAAGGTAGACAAGGTTGAGAAGGCATTCAATAAAGCAATCGAGTGCAATAAGGATCTTCCGGGTGTTCGAGCTAGTTTAGGAACCTATAAAGCTAAGAAGGGCGAAGCCGTTGGCGCGACGGAACTATGGAACGAAGAAAAGAAACTTCATCCTGAATCCAAAAAAGCCATGGATATTGTTTTAGAAAAAAACAAAGGGAAAGAGGCTGCTTTGGCACCTGAAAAAACATCTGTGGCCGAAAAGCCTGTTGTTGCCGAAATAAAGGCAGCTGATAAACAAAAAGAACCGGCAAAAAGTGAGAAGAAAAGTGTCTAAACAATCATTCTCAAAATGTCTTTTAGGCGTACTGGCGGCGGCTATTTTTTTTACCGGATGTGCGCCGAAGTTTTTTCTGATCAAAGACTATCAACAGCATCGTCCGCTCAGCGTCCTTGTATTGCCTCCCGTCAACCAAACCCCCCAAGAAGGCGTTGAGGATGTTGTTTATCCCATTTTTGTCCGAGCCATCGGGGAAAAGGGCTATTACGTATACTCACCCGAATATGTTCAAGAAATTTTTCATAGAAATAAATTACAAGAGGCCGGGCGTATTCACGCACTCCCTTACAAAAAATTCTACGATGTTTTTGGCCCCGATGCAATTCTGTACATTACAGTTGAGAAATGGGCTGCGAAGTATTATCTGATCGGAAACCAAATCGATACGCAGATTTTCGCCAAACTGATCGACGCCAAGACGGGCGCGGAGCTTTTTAATATGCGATATGAATTTGCTTATGATCCCGCGGCGGCGCAATCCAGCATAGCTGGCAAGTTGATCGTGGCCATGGCTTCAAAGTTTTCTGAGAAATCATATCTTGAACCGGCAGCCCGATGTAATATTGGGACAATATCTAAACAACTTCCAAAGGGGCCAAGCAATGAGAAATGGTAAATCTTTTAAACTCTCCGTACCCTTGCTAGCACTGTTTGTTTTCGTTTCGGGTTGTGCAACCCCTAGAAGTATTACAGAAGTTACTCCTGAGTCCCAAATCGGTAACTTCGATGTCGATTATAAAGTTCCGCCGGGCCTAAAATACAGGGTTGCTATTGCGAAGTTCGAAGATAAGACGGGCTATGGCAGTAATCTTTTCGGCGTCATTGATGATCTTGGAAAACAGGCCGCTGATATCTTGGCTTCTCATTTAGTGAAGAGCGGACGAGTCATTTTGGTTGAGCGGCAGGAGCTCGAAGCAGTAAAAGCAGAGAATGCTTTGCAGCAAAAAGAAATGCCGAAATCTGTTGTTTGGTCTAATGCATTGATTTTGGGAGCTGTGACAGAGTTTGGGACAAAAACAGATTACCAAAGGTCAGCGTTTGAGACCAAAAAAATGCAAACCGCAGAAGCTAAAGTTACTATAAGAATGGTTGACCCGGAGACGAGCGTAGCTTTCTATTCCGAATTCGGGCATGCAGCGGCCACTAAAGAGGCTACGCAGAAATTAGGGTATGGTGGGGCATCGGACTATGACGCGACGCTTTCAGATAAAGCCCTCAATGGGGCCATCGTGAAATTGGTAAATAATCTTCTGAATACTTTGATCAATCGACCATGGGAAGCAAGGATTGTTGATATCCAGAGTGACAA
>Ga0182027_10002206_pt1 | contig 31793 bp, 29 predicted proteins | sample 712E1DmetaG_FD_121300 | JGI IMG/M metagenome (GOLD analysis project Ga0182027, IMG submission 121300) | Permafrost microbial communities from Stordalen Mire, Sweden - 712E1D metaG (Illumina Assembly) | ecosystem: Environmental > Terrestrial > Soil > Wetlands > Permafrost | place: Sweden...
CAATAATCTCTCCTTCTGTTATGGGAATAACCGATCAGGTACTTATAAAGTTAGTTAATGAACTTTCAGCCTATCAGAAAGAAATGGAAAAGATCGGATTCAATCTCAATACCGGGCAACCTGTTGTCATCCTTATGTCTAGGCAAATGGAAGAAACACACGAGGCCTTGAAGGAGAATGTGAATAATGCAATTGCCGGCTTAAAACAGTCAGAAGCTGAGTCGGACAAGAAAATTTCCAGTGTTGAAGTTGAAATAAACAAACTTCCTTCTACTGAAAGGAATCTTATTGATATTCAACGTAAATTCGATCTTAACAATACTGTCTATAATTACCTTCTTGAAAAACGTTCCGAATCGGGTATTGCAAGAGCATCAAATGTTTCCGACAACCGTATTATTGATACAGCTTCATACTTCAGTTCGGGACTTATTAAACCAAAAACAAGGATGAACCTTATTATTGCCATTATGCTGGGGTTAATATTTCCGATGGCAGTAATAGCGCTGATTGACTTTTTCAACGACAGGGTAATGGATAAAAGTGATATTGAGAGAAAGACAAAAGTTCCGGTAATCGGATATATCAGTCACAGTGAAGGCAAGAATGAGATAGCTGTTGTTGAAAAGCCAGGATCATCACTGGCAGAATCTTTCAGATCGGTACGCACTGCAATAAAATATTTTGTTAAGGGAAATAAAGTGGCGGTTATTGCCGTCTCATCAACCATAAGCTCAGAGGGAAAGACATTTATTTCCATTAACCTGGCGGCTATCACTGCAATGCTTGGTAAAAAAGTTTTGCTTATCGGACTTGATCTGAGGAAACCCCGGATTAATAAGGTTTTTGATTTTCAGGACAGCCCCGGCATGAGCGCATACCTCAGCGGTAATTGCGATTATGAAGAAACAATCAGGGAAACCCAGATAGAGAATCTTTTCTACGCACCTTCGGGACCCATACCTCCAAACCCGGCAGAGCTTATCGAGACGGAGCAGATGAAAAAGTTCATAGAGAGAGCAAAGAAAGAATTTGATTATATAATTCTAGATACTCCTCCTGTTGCCATCGTTACTGATACGTTACTTCTGGCTCCTTATGTTGATGTTAATCTCTTTATCGTTCGCCAGAGATATACCTCGCGTAATACTCTCGACATGATTGAGCAGCTGAACAACCATGGCGAGCTTAAGAACATGGCCATTTTAATAAATGATATAAACCTTTCTGGATATTACGGTTATGGGATGAGATACGGCTATACCCATGGTTATGGCTACTCCTACGGCTATAACTATTACGGCAGTAATTATTATGGGAGGTATGGCTATACGGATAAGTCAAAAGGGTATTATATGGAAGAATAGAATTAAAAAATAAGAAGAGTCCATCTTGCATAACAGTCACACCTAATAAATGAATATTATGGATCTATTAAAAAATAGTTTTTATTAATATTTTTAAGCTATGAAGATAAATATTGAGATAAAAGAACCTACTCTTATAAATATCCAATCTGTTTCGGACGACAGGGGTTTATTAGTCCCATTTACAGATGATATCGATCATTCAATGTTTCACAGATGCTATTATGTGGAAGATTATGGACGGAGTGTGATAAGAGGTCTTCATTATCATAAAGAGGAAGTAAAGATATTTACTATGGTATCTGGTGCTGCAAAATTCATAACCTTCAAGTTACCAGAGGAAATTGCTACCAGAAACATCCCGGTGGAAATTGGGAAATATGCCACAGAAAATCCGGATTCTATAAAGACCTGGGTAATCAGTAACAGACACCATGCTGTTTTGTTTATACCTGCATTTTATGCGAATGGCTGGATAAGTCTCGAAGAACATTCCGTTCTGATTGGTTTGAGCAATTTGCGATTTGAAAAGGCAAAGAATGATGATCTGCGTATTGATCCATATCTTATTGGAGAAAATTATTGGAAAGTGATAGGGAGATAATTTAAATATTTATCTTTTATTTATGAAAGTATTAATTACCGGTGGAGCAGGTTATGTTGGGACAAGTCTGGTTCCTCAATTACTTGGAAATAATTGTAAAGTTCATGTTTATGATAATCTTTTATTTGGGGGTGATCAGATATTACCTTTTTTCAGAAATCCTGATTTTCAGTTCACCCATGGGGATATCAGAGATAAAGGGGCTTTAAAAAAGGCAGTCAAGGATGCCGACATAGTAATACACCTTGCAGCCATTGTGGGTTATCCGGCATGCCGGAAAGACCCTGATCTGGCTAAATCAGTAAATGTTGATGGTACTCAGAACCTTATTGATGTTACATCAAACAGTCAATTAATACTTTACGGATCTACAGGCTCCAACTATGGTTCTGTTGAAGATATTTGTACGGAAGAGTCTCCTTTAAATCCATTGAGTTTATATGGACAGACAAAAACACTTGCAGAAAAAATGATCCTCGAAAACCGTAAAGCTATTGCATGGCGGTTTGCTACTGCCTTTGGAGTATCTGCCCGTTTGAGACTTGATCTTCTAATTAACGATTTTACTTACAAAGCTGTTACCCAGGGGTATCTTGTTGTTTACGAAAAACATTTTATGCGCACTTTTATTCATGTGCACGATATGGGCAGGACCTTCCTTTTTGGAATTGAGAATCACAGAAAAATGGCCGGTAATGTTTATAATGTCGGTTCAGAAAAAATGAACTACAGTAAGGAACAGGTTTGTGAAATGATCCGTGATAAAACAAATGCTTACATACATTATGCTGATGTTGGCGAAGATGCTGACAAACGCAATTACGTGGTAAGCTATCAAAAAATAAATAATCTCGGTTTTGATACAACAATTACAGTTGAAGAAGGAATTGACGAACTTGCAAGGGTATGCAATGCGATCCAGTTTCGGAATCCTTATTCTAATGTTTAATTTTTGAAAAGGGTGAGACGTTTTGTAATTTATCTGAAAATTTTATTGGGATTACCTAAGTCTCTTTTAATTAATCTGTACTACTTTGGAATACAGGGGTTAAGATTTCCTATTCTGGTGGTTTGGAGAACTCGTCTTTCCTCAGTCAGAGGCAAAGTTATTATTAAGCAGCCTATTAGATTTGGTCTTATCAGAATAGGCTTTTCAAGTGTTGCGATGAGTAGCTGCCACGAATGGAATGTCTGGAATGTAAAGGGTACAATAATTTTTGAAGGTACTTCTGTCTTTGGTACGGGCAGCCGATTGTTTGTTGGACAAAATGGCCAATTAACCATCGGAGATAATTTCCTTCTCACTGCCACAGGGGAAATTTGTTGCACTTATGAGGTTTCCATCGGACACAATGTGCTATTTTCCTGGGACATTCTGTTAATGGATACAGATTCGCATCCTATTCGTGATGAGAAAAATGAAATTATTAATCTGGATAAACCCGTACATATAGGTAATAATGTCTGGATAGGATGTCAGGCATTAATTCTTAAAGGTGCTATTATTTCCAATGATTCCGTTGTAGGTGCAGGAACGGTAGTAAATAAGCAGTTTCAAATTCCATCAGTAGTTATTGCTGGAAGTCCTGCAAGTGTTGTTAAAAAAAACATCCGATGGTTACGTGAAGTCTTCTAATTAACAAAAATGAATGTCAATAATAAAAAACTAGCAATAAATGGTGGAAGCCCTGTAACAGAGCAAGCTGTAATTATACATAAACCATTTCTTGATGAGGCCGATTTTCAAATGGTTAACAAGGTCATAAGATCCACATTTATTTCCGGTAACGGGCCCCAGTGTATGGATTTTGAAAAAAAGCTGTCGGAATACCTGGGAGTAAAGCACGTTCTATTTACAAACTCATGCACCACAGCACTCGATCTTGCATTTCGGGTAAAAGGTTTTCCTGCCGGAAGCGAGGTAATTGTACCCGATTTCACTTACACATCTTCAGCCCTTGGGCCGCTTTTAAATAATCTGAAAATAGTACTTGCAGATGTTAATCCTTTAAACGGGAATATCGATATTAATAAGATAGAAAAACTAATAACGAAAAAAACCGTAGCAATTGTTCCCGTTGATTATGCCGGCAACCCTGCCGATATGGATCCTATCCTGGGTATTGCTAAAAAGCATAATCTATATGTTGTTAACGATACAGCCCAATCGATAGGATCTGTTTATAAAGGTAAGAAGGCCGGAACCTTAGCTGATGTAGCAACTTTCAGCTTTCATGGCACAAAAAACCTTACAACAGGAGAGGGAGGGGCACTGGTTACTGATAATGATGAACTAGCAGACAGAGCAGTGTTTATAAGGGAAAAGGGGACCAATAAGCAATCATTTCTTGTTGATAACCGGACGAGGGGATTTTACGAATATGTAGATATTGGCAGTTCTTTTGTACAATCAAACCTGTTAGGAGCGCTGGGCATTACCCAGCTTGAAAAAATTGACTGGATAAATGAAGAGCGACGTAAAATAGCAGAATACTATAAACAGGAGCTTTCAGGATTACCTGGTCTCGATTTTCTTAAAACCGCCCCAGGATCTCAGACAAATTGGCACTTATTTGGGATTCTTGTACCACCTGAAGAAAAGTATTGGATAATGGATGCCCTTCGTGCTGAAGGCATTATGGCTAATGTTCATTATACTCCACTTCACCGGAATAAATTCTACGCTGAACTTGCCACAGATAAAGAGATGCCCGGATCAATGTCGTTTTTTAGGAGGTTATTGCGTCTCCCTATATATCCATCATTAAAAAATATAGAAATTAATTGGGTTGTTGAAGCCGTTGAAAAAATATTTCATCAATAATGTGGCTTATAATTAGGTACATATCAATTTATAAAACATTAAGGTTTAATTTTTTTTATTTACCTTTTCGAAGTGCAATACGTTTTCCCATATTGGTTTCCAGGTCAACACGAATATCAAAATTACAGGGGAAAATGCAAATTGAATGTAAGATTAAGCCTGGGATAATTCAGTTTGGTTTTGGTGATGTCCCGGTTTTTGATAGAATAAAGAGTCGTTCGGTTTGGAATGTGGCGAAGGACGCCCATATAATTTTCAAAGGAAAAGCTACTTTTGGGCATGGTTCAAAAATTAGTTGCGGAAGCAACCTGGTTTTTGGAAACAATTTTAGCATTACAGCCGAAAGTATTATTGTATGTGAACATAACATTGATTTTGGAGATAATGTGCTTATCTCGTGGAATTGTCAGATCATGGACACTGATTTTCATAAGACTTTAGACGAAAATGGGATTTATGAATGCCAGGGGCCTATTAAGATTGGGAATCATGTTTGGATTGGAAGCAGGGTTATTGTTAACAAAGGCGTGGAAATACCTGATAATTCTATTGTTGCAGCTGGATCAGTTGTTACATCAAAATTTATGGAATCTTATACAATTTTAGCTGGAATTCCGGCCAAAGTGATAAAATCAAATATGAATTGGCAAATATGATTTTATGAATGCTACAAAAGGAGGTATAAATATATCCATTTATTATCCGGCAGGAGAGGGGATGGGTGGTTGAAGCTGTAAGAAAAGTTCTTGAGTAATGTACCAACCACTTTTATAATGATTTAAAAAATGAAAATCAGCAGAATATTAAAGAGGATCCCCCGGGTTAAGAGATTTTTGGATTTTCATAACCCGAGTGTAAAGCTCTTGATAGAAAAATTAGGTATATTAAATACTCTTAATCCTCTTGTCATTGATGTGGGGGCTAATACAGGACAGACAATTGATTTAATTTTGTCCATTAATCAAAAATCAGACATCTTCTCTTTTGAACCGACACCAGAATTAGTAATTGGTTTAAATTCCAGGTACAAAGATTATAATAATGTACATATTTGTGATATTGCTTTATCAGATGAAAATGGAGAAGCAACCCTATTTACATCAGAGTTTTCTCCAACGAATTCATTATTGGCTCCAAATGTAAATATGTATCAGAGATTTAATAGTGATTTAAGCGAAGTCCTGTCTAACACGGAAAGAAAAACTTGCAAAGTTGACACATTTGACAATTGGTACATGAATAATATTTCTAATAACCGGATTATTGATCTACTTAAGATTGATACACAAGGAACTGAATACAACGTTTTAAAGGGATCAATACAAGTTTTGCAAACTCATGTCAGGTCGGTTGTTTTGGAATTCCAATACATACCATTTTATTTTAATTCTCAACCATTCTACAAAACAATTGAATTTCTTTACGAAAACGGATATTATTTGTTTTCATTTTTTGAAAGTAATAAGAAAACTAACCTGCAATTAATTGAAAATAACGCTTTGTTCCTGAATAAATACTTTTTCAAAGAAGGTTTCTGACTCACTTATATATGATAATATTACATCCCATCCCTTTTGTTGCTCAAGAAGTTTTTCTTAGTATTAAAAGAAACAATAAAGAGTATTCTGAAAAAAATGAATAAAGATATTACTGTTATGATCTTTGGAGCGGGGATTAATCAATTGGAGTTGATCAGGGCAGCCAGGGAAATGAACATCAAATCTGTAGTTGTTGATCCGGCAACAAATCCACCAGGGAAACCATTTGCTGATTATTTTTACAGAGTTGAAGCAGGAGATTATGATACCACCAGAGCTCTTGCATTAAAACATAATATAAAAGGAATAGTTACAGGGCAGATGGAAAAACCAATGCGATTGATGGCACGACTTGCTAAAGAGCTGGGATTTATATTCCATAGCTCTGAAGTAGTGGAGAGATCCCTTGATAAATGGACGATGAAGCAATCATTTATCGGCTCTGATGTTCCCTGTGCCAAAGGCATTCTTATTAAACCTGAAGAAGAACTAACATCCAGGGTATTCAGTAGCTTCTCTTTCCCGGTCATTATTAAACCTCGCGATTCATTTTCAAGCAGGGGTGTATATAAAATAAATTCATTGTCAGAACTAAATAGCAAGACAGATGAAACCCGTTCGTTCTCATCTGCAGGAGATATCATTGTGGAAGAGTTTCTTAACGGAAGGGAGTTTAGTGTTGAATCTGTAACATGGCAGGGACAAACTACAATTATACAATTTACGGAGAAATTTATTACACCATACCCACGTACAGTAGAGATTGGCCATCTGCAACCTGCAAACCTTCAGGAAACAGAGAGGGAACAAATTAAAAAAGTAGTTGTTTCTGGTATTAATGCTCTTGGGATTGATAATTCAGCTTCTCATGCAGAAGTTATGCTCACCTCTGCCGGGGTAAAAGTAATTGAGATCGGAGCCCGTCTCGGCGGGGATTTCATAAGTTCTTATCTTACACGGAGTTCAACAGGAGTAAATATGGATAAGGCAGTTGTAAGTGTTGCACTTGGACTGCCCCCTGACCTGCAATCTTCCCGAAATTGTTTTTCTTATATCCGTTATCTCGAGCTACCAGTGGGTAGAACTGTAAGAAAAATATTACCATTGGATAATCTTAGAAAACTTCCCGGAGTAGTATTTGTGTGGGTATTTGTAAAACCGAGCGATAAAATGCTGCCTATAGTTCACAGTGCATTAAGACCCGCCTGTATTCTTGTAAAAGCTGATTCACGCGAAGATGTAATCGCAATTGCAGACAGGTATATTAATGAGTTAAAAAAATTAATAATAACAAACTAATCATTAACAACATGTTAACAGGTGAAAAAGTAATACTCAGACCTATAAAGGCTGAAGACTGGGGAAAGACATTTAAATGGAGAAATGATCTCTTCATTAAAGTAAGCACAATGGCACATCCTTTTCCTGTAACGGAAGAATTGGAAAAAAAATGGTATGAGGAACAATTAGCTTCGAAAACGAACACATTTATTCCATTTACTGCAATTCTAAAGAGCAGTGGTGAGCCGGCAGGTTATTTTTCTCTGAATAATATAAATTATATCAATAGGGTTGCATTCTTCAGTGCAGTTATAGGCGAAAGAGATCTTATAGGGAAAGGTATCGGCAGGGAAGCAGTGGATCTGTTGATAAAGTATGGATTTAATTACCTGAATCTTAATAAGATTTGCTGTTATGTAATTGCAGAGCACCCGGCTGTTAAGACTTATAAAGAATTGGGCGGTATTGAAGAGGGTCTTTTTAAGAATCATATCTATTCTGAAGGGAAATACAAGGATGTTCTTTTTCTTTCGTGGTTTAAATAGAATTAGTTTATTATTTCCATCTTCAAATTTAATCTAATAACCTAAACTTTATGATTCATGATTTATCTTTTAGGCACAATAATTATATCCAGATCCGGCAAATATTATATTAAGTTTTGACTATCAGAGAGAAGACTATCAGTGGTTTAAGCTGGAGTTTAATTGAAAATATTTCTAATAAAGGAATTAATTTTATTATAGGAATTATCCTTGCCAGATTGCTCAGTCCAAATGAATTTGGACTGGTAGGGATGATAACAATTTTTATTGCGATATCACAAACATTTATTACCAGCGGACTTGGTCTAGCCCTGATAAGAAAAAATGATTGTACACAGAAGGATTACAGTACTGTCTTTTATTTTAATACATCATTAAGCATTTTATTTTATGTATTACTATTTCTTACCAGCAGGCCAATTGCAGCTTTCTTTAAAGAACCTCAACTAACGGACCTGTTAAAGGTATTATCGCTCTCATTAATATTTAATGCATTAAGTATGGTTCAGCAAACGATACTTACTAAAGAGATTAATTTCCAAAAGCTTACCACTATATCCATTATTGCCTCAGTTGTTTCCGGTGCAATAAGTATTATTCTGGCATATAAGGGATTTGGAGTCTGGAGTCTGGTTTGGAAAACAGTTATTTACAGTTTTGTTACTTTCATTATGTTATGGATACTGGAGAGTTGGAAACCTGTTCTGATGTTCAGTTTTAATTCTTTCAGAGAGATGTTCAGATTCGGCTACAAATTGTTGCTTTCTACATTGATTTACACGGTATATTTGAATATTTACCAACTTGTAATAGGCAAATTTTTTTCTGCAATGAATCTTGGTTACTATACACGGGCAAACCAGTTTCAGCAGCTTCCCTCATCCAATCTGAGTGGAATAATTCAAAAGGTAAGTCTGCCTGTCCTGGTAAAATTTCAGGATGATAAGGTTAAGTTGAAAGACACATATAAAAAAATGGTGCAATTGACAATGTTTTTAACTTTTTCGATGATGATAGGAATGGCTGCTGTAGCGAACCCTTTAATCATTTTTCTTATAGGTGAGAAATGGTTACCGGCAGTCCCCTATTTACAGATACTATGTTTTGTGGGGATTTTGGACCCTCTTCATTCTCTTAACCTTAATATATTGTTTGTTGATGGGAGGTCGGATCTGGGTTTAAAGCTTGAGATAATTAAATTCATCTTAGCTATTCCTTTTGTAGTAATTGGTGTCCTTTTTGGAATTAAATATATGCTTTTGGGTATGATTGTATATACTATAATTGCATACTTAATAAACAGCAGGTGGTCGGGGCAGATAATGAACTATCCGGTTATTGAACAAATCAGGGATGTTGCTCCTTCGTTTGCGATTGCACTTACAATGGGTTGTGTGGTTTATATTTCAGGGTTTTTATTTAATGTATCCCCTGGCATAAAACTATTATTGCAAATGATATTGGGTGTTGTAATTGTTGTTTTTATTTCAAAAATCACACGATTCAAGCTCTATTTCGAATTAAAGTCAATTATGTTAAGTAGGTTTAATTCTGTAAAAGTATTCTAATGAAGTTGGATAAACCTGTTTTTGTAACCCGGCCTTTCCTGCCTCCCCTGGATGAATTTGTCCCTTATCTCGAAAAGATATGGGGGAATCATATCCTTACTAACAATGGTCCCTTTCACCAGGAACTGGAGCAGAGGCTGTGTGAATACCTGGGCATTAAATATATTTCACTTTTTTCTAATGGCACCTTAGCACTGGTAACGGCATTGCAGACATTGTACATAACCGGAGAAGTAATTACAACACCCTTTAGTTTTGTGGCAACCACTCATGCCCTTTGGTGGAATAACATCAAACCGATATTTGTGGATATTGAACCAAATACTTTTAATATTGACCCCGAAAAGATTGAATCAGCAATCACACCACATACAACAGCAATACTTCCTGTGCATGTGTACGGTAATCCATGTAATGTGCAAAAAATTAAAGAAATAGCGGATGCTTATGGGCTAAAAGTTATATATGATGCCTGCCATACTTTTGGGGTTAAAATAAAAGGGATATCAGTATTGAATTTCGGTGATTTATCAGTTATGAGTTTTCATGCAACAAAGGTTTTCACTACATTTGAAGGAGGAGCTATTATTTGCCACGATGAAGCTACCAAAAAGCGGATAGACAACCTGAAAAACTTCGGTTTTGTAAATGAAACCACTGTTGTAACTCCCGGTATTAATGCAAAAATGAATGAAATTCAGGCCGCTATGGGTTTATTGCAATTAAAGCATATAGATGGATTAATTGAAAAAAGAAAACAAATTGCTGAACAATATCGAAACCTTCTGAAAAACGTTGATGGGATATCCTATATTGAAGATATACCCGATGTAAAGCACTGTTATTCATATTTTCCTATTTTTATTAATAAAGAAAAATATGGTAAAACCAGGGACGAAGTCTACGAAGAACTTAAAAAGAAAAATATTTATGGTAGACGTTATTTTTATCCATTAATTAGTCAGTTTCCAACTTATTGTGGACTGGAAAGTGCACAACTGGGAAAACTGTCGGTAGCCGAAAAAGTAACAGAACAGGTTATTTGTTTACCGATTTATCCCGATTTGGATGTTTATCGGGTTAATAAGATTTGTACAAGATTAAAAGAGAATTGATTAAATGAAGTTAGGAATTATGCAGCCATACTTATTCCCCTATTTGGGTTATTATCAATTAATAAAGGCTGTGGACACTTTTGTAATTTACGATGATGTTAATTTTATAAAACAAGGTTGGATAAACAGAAATCGAATATTATTGAATGGCACCGATTTTATGTTTAATATCATTCTCAAAGGTGCCAGTTCGTTTAAAAAAATAAATGAAATAGAAGTTGTCTGTAATAATCATAAATTAATTGCAACCATTGAACAGGCTTACCGAAAAGCGCCTTATTTTAATGAAGTTTATCCATTATTAACCAATATTCTTTTGTTTAAAGAAACCAATTTGGCTAAGTATTTAACAAATGCCCTACAAGCTACTATTGCATATTTGGGTATCAATGTATCTATTCTTGTTTCATCTGAAATTGAAAAGAATAAATTGATGAAGGGAGAAGATAAGGTCATTGACATTTGTAAGCAGTTGATGGCAACAAACTATATTAATACTCTTGGTGGGCAAGCGCTTTATTCTAAAGAGAAGTTTGCTGACTATGATTTGATTTTAAATTTTATTAAACCAAAACCAGTAGTTTACCCTCAGTTCAAAAACAAATTTGTTCAATGGCTTTCAATCATTGATGTGATGATGTTTAATTCTCCGGAAACAATTAGTGAAATGCTGATACAATACGAAATACTATGAGCCCCCTTGGTGGTTATTTTGAATTGGAACTTCGAAAGGGTGAAGAATATCACAAAAATGCCATTCGATTAAATACCGGCAGAAATGCATTAGAACTAATTTTTAAGATAAAGCAATATAAAAAGGTGTTTATCCCCTATTATACTTGTGATGTAATATTAGAACCATTTAATAAATTAAAAATTGATTATGAATTCTACTCCATTGATGAAAAACTTGAACCCTTATTTAACTATAATAAAATAAAAGGGAATGAGGCTTTCCTTTACACAAATTATTTTGGATTGAAGGATCCTTTTATTTCAACCCTTTCACTGAATTGCAAAAATCTAATTATTGATAATTCACAAGCATTTTATTCGTTACCTAAGCCAGGCATACCAACATTTTATTCATGCCGTAAATTCTTTGGTGTGCCAGATGGTGCATACCTCTATCTGGATGGAGTTTCTGAATTAGATTTTCCTCTGGATTATTCATCAGAAAGATTTAAGCATCTGTTAAAACGAATTGAATTTGGTGCTGAAGCTGGTTATGATGATTTTAAGACAAATGAAAATTGTTTAATCGGACAACCTATTAAATTGATGTCGATGCTTACCCAAGTCTTGCTCTGCAATATAGACTATGACAAAGTCGTTAACGCAAGAAAGCAGAATTTCCTTTTCTTACAAGAACATCTTAGAGATTCAAATGAACTTAAGTTGCCTGAAAACCCCGATTTTGTGCCGATGGTTTTCCCTTATCTCATTCCTCAAGGGAAAAACCTGAAACAAAAACTTATTAAGGAGGGAGTTTTTATTGCAACATATTGGCCAAATGTATTTGAATGGACAAAACCGGAAAATATAGAATATAAATATGCAGACAAAATTGTGTATTTACCTGTTGATCAGAGAATTGGTAAAGATGAAAGAACTTATATAATTAATACAGTTCTCAAAAATGTCAAATAAAATATCTGTTTTAGTTTTTCCTTGCGGGGCCGAAAATGCGATTGAAATACATGCTTCATTAAAGGATGTAGTTAACATAAAACTATTTGGTGCATCAGGTAAAGAAGACCATGGAAGGTTTATTTTTAAAAACTACATCAGCAATGCACCATATATTAAAGATGCTAATTTTATTGATCATTTTAATTCTATTTTAAGCAAATATAATATTGATGTAATCATTCCTACCCATGATGATATTTCATTATTTTTTGCACAAAATATAGAAAAAATAAATGCTAAGATAGGAGTCCCAGGATTAAAGCAAGCACAAATCTGCAGAAGTAAAAAACGCACTTATGAACTTTTTAAAGATGAAGCCTTTTGCCCTATGGTTTTCGAAACATACAGTTCTATAAAACAATTTCCAGTATTTGTGAAACCTGATAAAGGACAAGGAGGGAAAGGTGCTTTCAAACTTGAAGAATATGATAAAAACTCTTTTGAAAATAAACTTGCAGAAGATTATGTAATCTCAGAGTATTTATCTGGCGAGGAACTTACGGTTGATTGCTTTACAGACCGGTATAACAAGTTACGATTTATTGGGCCGAGACAACGAAACCGTGTTTTTGGAGGAATAAGTGTAAATTCTTTTACAGTATCACTTTCAAAAGAAATTGAGATCATCGCAGAAGTAATTAATGAAAAACTAAAGATGAGAGGTTTATGGTATTTTCAATTAAAAAAAGATATTAGCGATAAATTTAAATTACTTGAAATTTCAATAAGAACAGCTGGAACAATGAATTTATACAGGGGATTAGGAGTAAACTTTCCTTTATTGACTGTATATGATTTAATGGATTTTGATATAGAAATTTTAAAAAATGAATATTATTTAGAGGTAGATAGAGCTTTATTTAACAGATATAAGAGTTCGCTCGATTATGAAACTATTTATATTGATTTTGATGATACAATTACTAAAGACGGAAAAGTAAATCCATATGTAATGTTGTTTTTATATAATGTTAGAAATAATCACAAAAAGATCAAATTACTTACAAAGCACACATTTGATTTAAATCAAACATTTGCAAAATTAGCTATACAACCATTATTATTTGACGAAATAATATTACTAGGACCTGATGAGGAAAAATTTAAAAAAATAACTGAAAGCAAAAATGTAATTTTTATAGATAATTCATTTAATGAAAGAGCTAAAGTCAGGAAAGAATTGAATATCCCCGTTTTTGATGTTGATGCAATAAATACATTGATTGATTGGAGGGAATAATAATGAAATTAATTGATAATAGAAAAGGCGTAATAAGTAATGCATTTAATTTTATTGATAATCTTAATCATGAAGTCTATATACTTGGCACTAATAAATATGGACTTTGCACAGCTAAATGGCTTAAAAAATTAGGACACAATATTGGTGGCTTCATAAATGATTATTTTCCAGATTCCAAATTTGGATCTTATGATGTCTTCAATTCAGATAAAATACCAATTAATAGTTCAATAATTAATTGCATAGTGGAAGGAAGGGTAACTATTGCAGAAGGAAATATAATAAAACTTAAACCAATTTCACATATTAATTATTTTGCATTGCAGGTTGCATTTCCAGGACAGCTAATGGGAATCGATTTCTTAGAAGAGACCAATCAAATAGCTGATAATATTGAAGAGTATAGGATCATATACGATCACCTCACGGACCTGGAATCAAAAATCACATTTGAGAACATTTCAAATTTTAGACTAAACCGAGATATACAATATCTTAAAAATTTCGCTTTTAGATTAAAAGAACAATATTTTGAACCCTTTATTCAGATAAATAAGTACCCAACTTTTATTGATGGCGGTGGATTTGATGGTGAAACTTCTTTGACTTTTGCTAGCTTATATCCACAATATAAGGTCATATATTATTTTGAACCAAATAAATCAGCACTTCTGAATTCTAAAGAAAAACTGAAGAGTCTACCAAATATATTGTTCTTTCAAAAAGGATTATGGCGCCAATCTGACACATTACATTTTGATAATTCCTTAGGTAGTGCAAGTAAATTCTCAACAAATGGTAATATTGAGATTGAAACAGTAGCTTTAGATGAAATAATTTCTTCAAAAATTGATTTTATTAAGCTTGATATTGAAGGCGCAGAATTTGATGCTCTTATTGGAGCCAAGCGATTAATTCAAACATACAGACCAGCACTTGCAATATGTGTATATCATAATCAAAAAGATTTTATACAAATACCCGAGTTATTACTTAGTTATAAATCTGATTATAAGATTTATCTAAGACATTATTCTCAAGGAGTTTTTGAAACAGTAATGTACTTTGTATGAAAGATCCTTTAGTCAGCATTGCCTGTACAACTTATAATCATGAAAATTACATCAAAAATGCGATAGAAGGCTTTTTAATGCAAAGAACAACTTTCCCATTAGAGATTATTATATACGATGATGCTTCCAAAGACAATACTCAACAGATTATTAGAGAATACTCTTTAATAAATGATAATATTATTACTTTTCTTCAAAAAGAAAATCAATGGAGTAAAGGAAAATATGGCCTCATCGATTACATATTCCCTATTGCACGAGGTAAATACATCACCCTCTGCGAAGGCGACGACTATTGGACCGACCCTTATAAACTGCAAAGGCAAGTTGATTTTTTGGAGGCGAATCCGGATTATGGTTTGGTATGCACAGATATACAAGTAGTTGATGAAAACAACATATATATTGATTGGCCTCCTTTAATTGATGTGCGAAAAAGATATAAAAACGGGTATATTTTTTTTGACCAGTTTGAGGGTTCTACCATTAATACTCTTACTGCTTGTTTCAGGGCATCACTTATCGAAGAAGTATTGTCTTATAAAAACTTCTGGTATATAGTTGATTTTTGGCTCTGGCTGCGAATTTCAATGAAGAGCAAGGTTAAATATCTTGATTATGTATCGGCACATTACAGGAGACATAATGGTAACTTTACATCACATGAAAATGTAAAAAGTTACTTATTTCAGAAGCAAATTAACTATGCTATATGGGATAATTTAGTTTATTATTTCAATAACAGGAAAAATCTTCCTGTTAAACCTATTGGTGTTGATCTGTTAAAACATTCCCTCCGGTTGGTAATAAAACCTTTCATTTCCTTTCATGACAAGCTGGATCTTCTGCCATTGATATTCAGGTACTCAATATTTACTCCGGCATTAATATTAATATATTTTAAAAAGTTTTTGAATGCAAACTCCTGATTCCCATGAGCTCAAATTATTTAATTATAAATATTTGTTAAATCTCCTGACATAAGTGCACAATATTCAACCCTTTGTGAAATCTATTAATAAAAACAGAGGCATAGTATATATTCTGTTGATCCTGGCAATTATCTTTTTAGCCAAGGTGATCGGCAATAGTTTACTTTCAAGTGTTTTATCTATTGGGATTGCATTCTCAGTTTTCTTTATTTTCGACAATCTTTTTTGGGTAACATTTACATTTATATATGCTTCCTGCCCGGCGGGCCTGTTTAACCAATACACATTTGGTCTAAATCTCGGAGAGGTAGTTGTAGATTTCTCTCAATTGTTGTTCATAGCATTATTAATCAAAGTTTGGAATATAAGACCTGTATTTCCACGGTTCTATAAGCCATTTCTTATAATTCTTTTATTTGTTGTTATAATAAATGTATTGAATGGAGCCCTGTCCGGCTTTTCTGAAATACGGATTTTGTTCAGGGTATTTAAGTTATTGCTGCCATTTTCTTTTATATATATCTTTCCGCGGATTATAAGAAATGAAGTTGATTTCCGGTATTTTTTCAGGATGATATTCCCTTTTGTATTTATTGCATTTGCTGCCCAGCTTCTGGTATTCCCATTAGGTGTTCCTCCATCGGTATCAATTTTCGGGTGGGAATTTCAAAATGCTGAAAATATAATAGGTGAAGTAAATGCAAAAGAAGAACTATCGCGTTATGCTTTTTCTACTCTTTTGTTAACAATGGCTCTTATGGGCAGCATGTATTATCTAAATGTCAGGGGAAAACCTTTTAACAGGTATTATCTGGGTCTAATTATGTTTACTTGTTTTTTTTCTGTTGTATTGGCAGGCTCAAGAAGCTGGACAATAGGATTGGGAACCTCCATAATTCTTTGGTCCCTTATGTCATTCAGGAGGATAAAAAAAATCTTATTGCCAGGGCTGGGGATTATTTTGCTGGTGTTTCTTATAAGACATAATCTCCCGGTCATCAACCATCAGCTAGATATGGCACTGACCAGGATAAAAACTTTCGAATTATTTGCAGAGGGAGACATAACAGCAGGTGAAACATCATCACGCTTCGATATTCGCGGACCTACAGTAATGAAAGCATTTCATAAAACAAACCCTTTGATCGGAGCAGGATATTCAGAATTTTTTTTTAATAATGCCGATGGTCATGTAGGTCATCAGAGCCTTTTACTTCAAAGCGGATATTTAGGTTACATTCTTTTAAACCTCTTTATTATATATCTGATTCTGAAACAACTTTTTCTATACTTACGTTCCGGAACAACAGACTCACGTGTAGCTTTAATTGCTGGTTCATTAATCCTCCTGGGTTTGTATATCATTTTACCGGGACTTGCTATTTTTTCATATATGGCAAGCCCTGAAAATGGTACTTTTTATGGCGTCTATCTCACTTTTGTTGGTTTTTTTAGTCATAGAACAAGATTAGAGAAATATCTGATCAATAGTTCGGGGATTAACCATAATTGAATCTTTTATTAGTTTTAATAGTCAAGTTTATATGATCTATTTTAATACTCATTTAATATCAAATGTTGGAAAAATTTGAAAAATCCTTATTGCTATGTCCGTCACAATATTCTCTGCATGGTAGCCTTAAGAATGTTCTGAAATGTATTTCAAATCAGATTTATGATCTTGATATTCGCCACTTTGCCGGCAGGTTTGATCTTGATATTCATACACAGGTTTTCCGGTTTCCTTTTAATATCAGAACAAGGTGGGAAAATTATTTCCTTAGTAAATTAAATAAACGCTTTACAGATTATTTCAGGAGCTTAAAACCGGACCTTGTAATTGTTTATAACAGTGAGTTTCTCACTCCTGAAACATGTAAACTAATTAAACAAACCTCGAAACTGATTTTTTTTCTTGGCGACAGCCCATTTTATACAACAGGAAATAATAATAACCTCTCTATTTTAAAATATGCTGACTTGATTCTCACTCCCGATACCTTTTGGAATAAGCAGTTAAATACCATGGGGCTATCGAACACTGCATTTTTCATCCCGGGGATAAATACAGAACAATATTTTGAATTAGGGAATGATTCAATCTCTGAAGGAGTACCTGTCAGCGAGGTGCTCTACGTCGGAGCAAGTTATGTAACCTCGTGGGGTTATAAAAAAGCTCTTTTCATGAATCAGTTTGCAGACTATAATCTTCAAATATTCGGAAGCAAACACTGGAAAAAGTGGTTCAATGATTTCCCGAAGCTTAAAGATAAATTCACGGAGTGCGATTATATCCCTGTTGACCGTCTGAATGCTATGATAAACAGGTCAAAAATTATGCCTGTTGATGGCAATCCTGGTATCCTGAATGGATTCCATTTGCGTCTTTTTGAGGCACTTGGAGCAGGGGCTCTTCCTGTCGTTGAATACCGCTGCGACGTGGAACACGAATTGTTCAAGGGATGCAAATCTATGGTTCCATTGGTTCGTGATTACCGTAAGGCAGGTGATATTGCAGGGTATTATTTAAAGAATGAAAATGAGCGGAAAGAACTTATAAGGGAGCTTAAAGATTATATCATCAGGCAATACTCGCCTGAAAAAAATACCGGGAAAATACTGGATTGTTTGTAAGGTGAATAGTCGCAGCTATTTCAATTCTAATCTCTTTCGGGGTTAGTTCCCCGCAGCTTGCTGCGAGATTTGTCTTGTGCGGTTGGTATTTTGATACCCCGCTGCTAGCCGCGGGGAGTTTCATTTCATGTTAAATTTATCAAATTTACCAGGAATCGTTATCGAATACCAATAGATCCCCTTATTATTGTTTTGGAAACAACTGGTATTGTTTATTTTCTGAAAAAAAATGGAATACTTTTTTAAAAAGTTATTTTGAATATAAATGTCCTACATATTTTAAATGGACTCAGCTTAGGAGGAACAGAGTTATTAATTTATGATTTATGCAGACAGCAAAACAAACATGGAATAAACATTTTTTTGCTATCTGCAAAGGATGGAATTCTTAAACAGAAGTTTCATGAATTAACAGTTCCTTTGACTATTTCGTCCAGGGAAAGCTTCTGGGCCATAAATCATATTTTACTGATCAGAAAAATTGTCAGATCCAGGAAAATAGATATTATTCACGCTCATCAGCCAATTGATGCACTTTATGCATGTATTGCAACCAGGGGGATTGGGATAAAGATAATATTAACCCATCATGGGTATAAATCAACCTGGAAAGTAAATTTAATTCTAAAGTTAATTTTCCCAAGGGTTGACTTGCATGTTTTTGTAAGCAATGGTTTTCTTGACCGCTTTTTAAATGATAGTCCATTCAAAAAAGTAAATAATGTAAAAATCATTTATAATGGGATTGATTTTACAAGGTTGAATCCAATAAATCAAAACATCCGGACTCAGTTAGGGATAAACCAACATGCAATCGTACTTGGGATGGTAGGGAATTTTGTTTTCTGGAAAGATCAGTTGACAATACTTAAAGCCTTTTCAATCATAGCTCAAAGTCAACAAGACCTCATCTTATTACTAATAGGTTCAAAGGCACAATCAAATCCTGAACTATACGATAATTGTGTGATTTATTGTAAAGAGAACAATCTTGAAAATCAGGTTAAGTTTTTGGGAACAAGGTCTGATATAGGTGATATTCTAAATATTTTAGATCTCTTCATTTTTTCATCTATTGAGGACACTTTCGGAATTGCAGGAATTGAGGCCATATTTGCTGGTGTCCCAACGATAATGTCCAATATACCACCATTTTATGAGATCTATGACAATGGAAAATTTACTATCTTTTTTGAAACACGAAATGAAAAGGATCTTGTCGAAAAAATCAACTATTTCATCGATAACAGGGAAAAAGTAAAGTCAAATTGTGTAAAGGCGAAAGCATGGGTTTTGGAGAAATTTTCTATTGAAAAGCACTTGCTTCAACTTAAAAAAACATATTCAGATATTCTCAGTAAATAAGAATAATCTCTTTGATTATATTGCATAATGGAATTTTTAGTCAATTACAACATAAATACAGGAAAAGGTGTAACGCCATCAGTTATTTTCCCCAGTGAAGTAGCTACTCCGGGTTCCGAAAGATTTTCTATTAAATTAATTGAAGCCAGGGGAAAGCTGTACCAACAAATAATCACTGGTGAAAGGTTTGATTTTCTGATTTTCGGGGATCTGATTTTTCCAAAAACAATCAGGGATATTGAACCGGGGAAAATTACTTTTCTGGAGGAGCATCTCATAAACAGATCAATTCATAAACTTAAAGGGTTCTTCTATATAATTGCTATTGACCGGTTTACTTATAAGATTGAAATACATTCCAGCCTTTTTAATATATTGCCACTTTATTATTTTAAGGAAGGAACCACTGTTCTGATTTCGACATCCATGAAATATATTTTGGATGATGAAAAAATTAAGTTACGGTTTTCTGAAAGATATGCAGTTGAGAAAATATTGTTTTATTATTCATTCAGAGATCAAACTATTTTTGAAGGGATTAAACTTCTTTCATCATGCAGCTTTTTTGAAATTGGTAAAGATGGGTTTTCAATTATTAAGTCATATAATCCTTATGATTTTTATGTTTCAATTCCGAAACCATGGAGAAATTCCCTGGAAGAATTAAGTGATATTTTTCTTTCTGAGTTTGAAAATTATATTCCGGCTGAACCGGCCGCAATAAGCCTGACAGGAGGGTTTGACGGCCGAATAGTTTTATCAGCTGCAATTAAGAATGGATTTGCACCGGAAACCTATTCTTACGGATCACCAAATGAGGACGATATTTTAATCCCACAGAAAATAGCAGCAACCTTAAAGCTTAAACATCAATCTTTTTTGCTTACACAAGAATATGCCAAAAAATCATTCTTTGATGATGGGTTGGAATTTCTAAACAAAACTGAATTTTCCGGGAATATCAGCAGAGCTCACTATGTTTATGTTGCTAAAACACTGTCCAGAAGATTTAGCTATCTGCTTACAGGTAATTTTGGAAGTGAAATTTTACGTTCAATGAAATACCCCGGAGTTATGGCATCTCCATCATTGTTTGCGCTTTTTCAGGCCCGGAAAAAGAAAGATTTTGAAGATTTTGTAAAAGCAGTTCCCGATTTAAAATATCTGAATAACGATCTTGTTGGCAGTAATTTACAAGATGTTATTGACGAGGTCTGGGATTATAGACAAGAACTGCCATCAGAGCTCTCCCCCAATCAAAAGTTTTATACTTACATATTCGGGGAAATATTCAGGAAATATTTTGGCCCGGAGATTGTATTTCAGTCGAATTATATTATTAACAGGTCTCCATTTCTGGATTATAAATTCATAAATGAAATCCTTAAAACGAAAAATGCCGGTATATATAATAACTTTCTGGAAAAGAACCCATTAAATCGGTTCCATGGTCAGGCCCTTTATTCCCATATCATCAAAAAAGCCTACCCTCCGCTGCTTAATCTGAAACTTGATAAAGGATACAAACCGGTGGATTTTCTTACCAACTTTGGGAAAGCATTTATTATATATGGCTATTTAAAACGTTATATCGCGAATATAGGAATTACTGATAATCCGATCTATTCGGAATATTATTATAAAGAAAATGCTTTTAGAATACTATCAACTTTAAATGAGGCACCTGTTTTGAACATAGGGATTTTGAAGGATGAAATTGAGAATGGAACATGGCCTTTTGACCAAACAGGTTTTGTAAATGCATTATCTCTTAATTTAACTTATGGACAAATATCTTGACTATAAAGTATCACCCTTTCTGATAAAATGAGAAAATATATTGCAAGGGGAATCGGTTATCCACTACAGGATTTTGTCAGAAGGACCACCATCTTAAAGACTTTAAATCTATTAAGAGAGAGTCAATTTTGGGATAAAAATAAGTTATATGATTATAGGTTGATGAAGCTGAAGAATCTTATTGACTATGCCTTTTTCAATGTTCCTTATTATCAAAATCTTTTTAATTCTATCAAATTAAAACCTAATGACATTCAGACAATCAGCGACATAAAAAAAATACCGATTCTCACAAAAGATGTCGTGAGGAGAGAGAATTTAAATCTGGTTTCGAAGAATTACAATATGAGATATGTACTGAAGGGAAAAACCGGAGGTACAACAGGAACCCCAATTATAACTTTTAGTGACCCTTTTAGCAGATCTTTTACCTGGGCCTCTTATTACAGATGGTATGATTGGATGGGAATAAGCATGTACGACAAAACAGCTACGTTGTGGGGGTCAAAAACAGTATTAACTAATTCACTTAAAGGAAGAACAAAAGACTTGATAATAAATTTTTTACAAAATAATATTGAGATTAATTCCTTTGAAATGAATGAAAGAACTTTACCCGGCATTTATCAAAGAATCAATAATTTTCAACCTGTTTTATTGAAAGGATATCTCTCTTCATTATTATATCTTGGCAAATATCTTGAATTTGTAGGCGATCATTCAATAAGGGCTAAAGGATTATCAACTACTACTGAAACACTCTTACCACATAACAGACATTATCTAGAAAAGATCTTTAATTGCCCCGTATATGATCAATATGGTTGTGGAGAAGTCTCATCTATTGCTTTTGAATGTTCTAAACATAATGGACTTCATATTAATCAGGAACATGTAATAGTTGAAATTCTTGATGAAGACGGATCTGATTTGGTTGGACAAACCGGCAGGTTGATTGCGACGGATCTGGATGATTATGTTATGCCATTTATCCGATATGAAAATGGAGATTCGGCTATATACTCTACTATACAATGTAAATGCGGAATCAATCAACCCCTCTTGACATCTATTGCCGGAAGAACAAGTGATATAATTATATTAGCTAATGGAAACAGAGTTCATGGTGTTTTTTTTACAGACATTTTATATGAATTAAATATACTTTCGGATAAAATTCAAAAATTTCAGGTTTATCAGGATATTCCGGGAAATATTGAATTCAGGTTTGAAAGCACAGTTCAATTGGAATCAGGTTTAAAGACGTCATTATCTAAATCCCTGCTGAAATTTTTTAATAACGTGAATATTATATATGTCAACCGACTTCAACATGAAGAAAACGGGAAATTCCGATATATTAAAACAACAATACCTCAATGAAAGTTCTTTTTATAAGAAGTAGTAATGGAGGTAAAGAGCCAATTTCGGACAGACAGGCCAATTCATTAATAGAGAAGGGTATCGAACTAAATGTATTTCCGATTAAAGGGAAAGGATTTTTTGGTTATATAGGAAATATTATACCTCTACGGGGAAAAATAGATCGTGAATCTCCTGACATAGTACATGCTCATTATGGTCTTTCAGGAATATTAGCATTATTAGCTAATCATAAAAAGAAACTGATTGTTTCGTTCATGGGAGATGATATTTTGGGTTCTAATGATTCTAATGGATCGATAACCCTTTTAAGTAAATGGATGGCCCGGATAAATATATTTTTAGCAAACAAGTTTTATGACTATTCAATCGTGAAGACTGAAGAAATGCTGGATTCGATTAATTGCACTAATGTTGCTCGAATACCAAACGGAGTAGATTTGGAGGTATATAAAGTTATTGACAGGCAAGCCTCCAGAGGCTATTTTAATATAGATAATGAAACTAAATTAGTACTTTTTGTTTCTAATCCTTCCCGGCCTGAGAAGAACTATAAATTGGCAGAAGAAGCAATCAAGCAGCTAAAAGAAGAAGACATAATGCTTCTTTGTCTTTATGAAAAAAATCAGGAAGAATTAGTCAATTATTATAATGCAGCTGACCTTCTTATATTAACATCTTTTCATGAAGGATCACCCAATGTTGTTAAAGAAGCCATGGCATGTAACTGCCCAATCGTATCAACTGATGTAGGTGATGTAAAATGGTTATTTGGAGAAACGGAGGGTTACTATATTACTAGTTTTGATCCTTCTGATGTAGCAAAAAAAGTTAAACTGGCACTTGAATTTCGAAAAAAACAATTATTGACTAAAGGAAGGGAAAGGATTATAGAACTTGGTCTTGATTCGGAAACTATTTCAGAAAAAATAATTGAAGTATATAATAAAGTATTAAATTATTGATTTGCTACTTTTCATGCAATAATTTCCATTTAACAAAGGCAAACAAAGATTAGATATCCATTATGTTTAATCATCTATCCATATGTGTGGGATCTGCGGTATAATCCGGTTCGATAATAAACCAGTAGAAGAGGCTCCAATCCGAGAAATGATGAGGATTATAAAACATCGAGGGCCTGACGATGAGGGAGTCTTTCTTGAAAACAATGTTGGGCTTGGCTTTGTTCGTCTAAGTATCATTGATCTGTCATCTGCCGGGCATCAACCTATGTTTTCACAGGATGGACGCTTTGTTATGGTATTCAATGGTGAAATATATAACTATCTTGAACTTCGGGAAGAACTTAAAAAAGAAGGATATGTTTTTAGAACCCAAACCGATTCGGAGGTATTATTGACATCATATATTCATTGGGGTGAAGAATGTTTGCATAAGTTCAACGGAATGTGGGCTTTTGTTATATTTGATAAGATTAAGAAGACAATATTTGCTGCCCGCGATCGATATGGTGTTAAACCTTTTTACTATACTTCAAACGAACACTATTTTGCTTTCGGTTCAGAAATCCCCCCATTGCTTCTAATTCCTGAAAACAAACCTAAACCGGATTATCAATCTATATATGATTTTTTAGTATTCAACCGTACCGATCAAACAGAAAGGACCTTTTTTGAAACCATAAAAATACTCCAGCATGGTCACAGTTTCAAATTTAGTACCTTGTCTCCCTTTAATTCTATTTCTTTCTTACCAAATAGATGGTACAACCTCAGAGACAATTTAAAAACCCCCTTTAAAACCCCGGAAGAATTCCACGATTCATTTTCCTCCTCTATAAATATTAGACTTCGTAGTGATGTTCCTGTTGGAGTAAGTCTGAGTGGAGGACTCGACTCTTCCAGCATCGTTTCTGTCTTGATTAAAGATTGCCAAAAGAAAGATCTGATTACATTTTCTGCTGTATATGGAAAGGGTGAGTGTGGGGATGAAACAGAGTTCATCAATGAGTATAAGCCAAAAATTAATCAGATGTATTTTACAACACCCTCTGCAGAAACACTTTTGACTGACATTCGGACATATATTTTAGCCCATGGTGAGCCCATTTCATCCACCTCTTCTTATGCACAGTTTAAGGTAATGGAACTTGCAAAAAAACATGTAGTTGTAAATTTAAGTGGTCAGGGGGCCGATGAAGAAATGGCAGGTTATCATTATTTTTTTGGGTTCTATTTTAAAGACCTGCTTACTCACTTTAAATGGTATTTGTTATTAAAAGAAACGATGGCTTACATGAGGAATCACAAATCGTTATTCGGATTGGGTACCTTTGGGTATTTTCTTCTTCCAGATTCATTAAAAAACTCAGTAAGGGTTTCTGAAAAAGGTTATATGGACAAGAAGTTTGTGTTGCAATATGCACAAGGTAATTCTATTACATCTGGACTATATGCTTCACAAAGTTTACATGAAGCTCTAATGGATCATTTTGAATACAAACTGGAACATTTATTGAAATGGGAAGACCGAAATTCAATGTGGTTTTCTCTCGAAACAAGAGTTCCTTTCCTAGATTATAGACTCGTTGAGCGGACCATGTCATTGCCTCCTGAAAAGATTATAAAAGATGGGATGACCAAGCATATCCTTAGAGAGGCAATGGTTGACACTTTACCAGAAAAAATTCGTAATCGTCGCGATAAAATAGGTTTTGAAACACCTGAGGCAGAGTGGTTTAGAAAACCTGAATTCCAAAAATATATTTGGGAACTAATCCAGTCCAAATCTTTTTTAGGTCGGGGATTGTACATTTCTGATAATGTTAAATCCCTTTATAAACAGCATTTAAATAGAAAAATAGATATCTCAAAAGAAATATGGAAGTGGATTCATTTGGAGAATTGGTTCAGAGAGTTCATTGATTAATTATTTATGAAACATATAGAGCAACACATTTAAACTTCCAGACAATTTTATAATAGCATAAACAGAATTCACATACTATAAAACCCTAAAGAAAAGAAAATGATTGCAATCGTAGATTACGGGATGGGTAATTTAGGTTCTGTGAAAAGAAAGCTTGATATATTAGGAGTAAAATCCATAATAACCGATTCGCCAGAAGTTTTAAAAGCAGCAGAAAAATTAATACTTCCAGGGGTTGGTCATTTTGCTAGAGCAGTAATTCAGTTAAAAGAGAGAGGTTTATGGACTATCTTACATAATGAAGCAATAAATTGCAAGAAGCCGATACTTGGAATATGCCTGGGTATGCAATTAATGGCAAGTCACAGTGAAGAAGGAAATATTGATGGCTTCGGATGGATTGATGCTAATGTAATAAGATTTCGAATTAAAGATTTGCTTAAACATAAAGTTCCACATACTGGCTGGAATAATATAATTTTGAAAAAAGAAAGTGATTTGTTCAATGGCTTGGAGCTCAAATCAGGATTTTATTTTGTTCACAGTTACCATTTGTCATGCAAAAATAAAGAGGATATCCTTTCTGAATCAAATTATGAATACAACTTTGTTTCTTCAGTCCAGCGAGATAACCTTTATGGGGTTCAGTTCCATCCTGAAAAAAGCCACGAAGAGGGCGAGCAGTTATTGAATAATTTCGCAAATTTATAATTGACGATTTTAATTAGTTCAAATCATCAATCACCTATTCATGTTTAGACCAAGAGTAATTCCGGTTCTGCTTCTTAGTAATAAAGGCTTGGTAAAGTCGATTAAATTTAAGAATCATCGATACATAGGTGATCCAATAAATGCAGTTAAAATTTTCAATGACCTGAGAGCCGATGAATTAGTTTTTCTTGACATACTTGCCGGAAGAGAAAACAGAGTGATATCATCAGATTTAGTAAAAAATATAGGTGAAGAAGCAAATATGCCATTTTCAGTTGGAGGAGGGATTAGGTCCTTGGATGAAATCAGATCACTACTGAAAGCAGGCGCGGAAAGGGTTATTTTAAGCACAATTGCAGTTCAAAATCCTCTATTCATAAAGCAGGCAGCAGAATCTTTCGGCTCTTCTACCATTGTAGTTTGCATTGATGTAAAGAAAAATATATTTGGTAAAGAAATAGTATCAATAAGAAATGCTAAGATTAATTCTGGAATTGACCCTGTCTATTTTGCTAAAGAAATGGAGTATAGTGGTGCAGGTGAAATTATTATTCAATCTATTGATCGGGATGGAACAATGCAGGGGTATGATTTAAATCTGATAATAAAAGTATCACAAGAGGTGAGCATCCCTGTTGTTGCATTAGGCGGTGCCGGATCGCTTTTTCATTTGAAACAGGCCTATCAAAATGCATATGCTACAGGTGTTGCAGCAGGTAGCCTTTTTGTTTACCATGGCACACGGAAAGGGATACTAATAAATTATCCCGATCAATTTACAATTAAAAATCTATTCATTGAAACATGAGAGAAATCAATTATAAACGTTGTAGTAAGGGCCTGTGGGATACAACAATAACTGATATTACTTTTGATGATCAAGGAGTATCTAATTACTGCAAAATGCAGGAATCTTTAATGAATATGTACCCGAGAGGTGATAAAGGCAAGAAAGATTGGGAGATTCTTGTAAGTAATATTAAAAAAACTGGTAGAGGTAAGAAATATGATTGTATTGTTGGAGTAAGTGGAGGTACTGATAGTTCTTATCTATTACATATTACAAAACAATATGGGCTAAACCCACTTGCTGTTAACCTTGATAATGGATGGAGTTCGGATATTTCAGTAAAGAATATTAAAAAAGTTACGGGGAAGCTTAATATTGATCTTGAAACTTATGTAATAGACTATGAAGAGGTCAAAATCGTACTAAAATCATATTTATTGGCAGGCTTGCCCTGGGTTGATAGCCCGACCGATATAGCAATCAAAGCCACATTATACAAAATAGCTATCCGGGAGGGCATTAAATATGTTTTAAATGGTGCAGATTTTCGTTCTGAGGGAAAACAACCCTTACATTGGACTTATTCAGATTCCAGGCAGATGCTTTTCCTTGTAAGAAAATTTTATAAAAAAAGGTTAAAAACATTTCCTTATCTTACATTATCAGATTGGCTTTATTATGGATTAATAAGAAAAATTAAAACTATTCGCCCCCTTTATTTCCTTCCTTACTCCAAAAGTGCTGCTAATGAGTTATTAGAAAAGCAATATAACTGGGAATATTATGGAGGTCACCATCATGAAAATGTTTTTACTAAATTCGTTATTACTTATTGGTTACCAGAGAAATTCGGTATAGATAAAAGGATAATTACTTTATCAGCCCAGGTCTTAGCAGGAAATATTAAAAGAGAAGATGCATTAAACCAATTGCTGATACCTCCTTTTGATCCTGAATATGTAAAAAAGGATATTCAATATGTTATCAAAAAACTGGATCTTTCAGAACAAGATTTCATGAATGCTCTTAAAAACAGGAACCATTTTTTTTATGATTATCCCTCATATTTCCCATTAATTAGAAAATTTAGCAAAGCAGGAAAATTTTTCTCCCAAAAAATATTTGGTTTTAAACCAGGAATATTTGTCGCACTTGATCAATCAGTTTAATACCACAAATCAAAATAACACTTTACAATATGGCTTTTTTGTTTCTGTAGAAGTTTTATAGGTTTAATTAATTATTATCGTGAGACTTTTAAAAAACAACGAAATACCAAAAGACAGATGGATTGCGCTTCTCTCAAAAAGTCCTTATGCCTCAGTTTTTCAATCACCTGTTTTTTATGAACTTGTAAATTCTGTAGTCGGATTATTGGCGGAAGTATATGCTATTGAAGAATCAACTGAAATCAGAGCGGTATGTGTTGTGACAATTCAGAAAGAAAAAGGTGTTAAGAGTTTTTTTTCAAGAAGAGCAATCATATATGGTGGGCCAGTTTTAATTGAGGGAGATAAAAACCCGCTTAATTTCTTGCTAAACTATATCTATAAAGAATTAAAACAGAAAGTTATTTATCTTGAGGTACGTAATTTTTTTGATTACAGTCAATTTCACAGCAATTACTTATCGGCTGAATGGGAATGGCTTCCTTATCTTAACGTAAGGCTCTCATTAAAAGAGAAGTCAATAGAAGATGTTTTGGCATCGATGAAATATAATCGGAAACGTGAAATAAAACTTTCATTAGTTGAAGGCGCTATCTACCGGGAGGCAATTGATATTTCCGAAGTACAAAATCTATATTTGATTTTAAAAGAATTATATACTAAAAAAGTAAAATTACCAGTACCAAATCTTGAGTTTTTTATAAAAATATTTAAATCGGCTATTGGAAAGATCTTCATAGTTTTGCACAACAATCAAATAATTGGAGGTTCCTTTTGTCTTTATTTAGAAAAGAAGACTATATATACAATGTATTATTGTGGTCTCCGGGGTTATCAGAAAAATATATTCCCTACTCATTTGAGTATTTTAGCTGCTATTGATTTTGGTATACGAAACAATTTAGAATACCTTGATTTCATGGGAGCAGGATTGAGGGGGAAAGAATATGGAGTAAGGAAATATAAATATGAATTTGGGGGTGAGCTTGTGGAATACGGGCGCTATATAAGAATAAACAATCCATTTCTTTACAAAGTAGGAGCATTAGCTCTAAAACTGATCAAGAAGCTGAAGATATGAGAATTCTTATTGATATTGGTCATCCGGGACATGTGCATTTATTTAAGAATTTTGGCTGGCGGATGAAGGAGAAAGGACATGATGTCTTATTTACGGTTAGGGATAAAGAATATGAGATATATTTACTTAAAACCTATGGGTTTAGATATATTTCATTTGGCAGACATTATAGATCAAAACTTGGGAAGATATTTGGTCTTATAAAATTTGATCTGAGAATGCTACAAACAGCATTATCTTTTAAACCGGATTTATTTTTTAGTCACGGTTCAATTTATGCGGCACAAATTGGAGGTCTTTTGCATATTCCCCACATATCTCTTGAAGATACAGGGAATATGGAACAAATTAATTTATATCGTCCGTTTACAAAAGTTATTCTAACATCCACGGCGTTTAATAAAGAACTAGGAAGGAAACAGATTAGATATAATGGTTATCATGAATTAGCCTATTTGCTTCCTAAAATATTTTCCTCAGATAATAGCATTCGAACTCTTTTAAGTTTAAAAAGTAGTGAGCGCATTTTCTTTCTCAGGTTTGTATCCTGGAATGCTTCTCACGACTTCAGGCAAAATGGTTTAACTGATAAGGGGAAGAGAGAAATTGTCGAAAAACTTTTGCCCCTCGGCAGAGTCCTCATCTCGTCAGAAGAGGACCTCCCGGAAGAATTTAAAAAATACAAATTTATTTTGCCACCGGAAAAGATACATGATGTTCTGGCTGGGGTAGATTTATTTGTTGGTGAAGGGGCTACTATGGCTTCTGAGTGTGCAATGCTTGGAACACCTGCAATTTATGTAAACTCTATGGAAGCTGGAACAATTAACGATCATGAAAAGAACGGTCTCCTGTTTCACTTTAGAAATTTTAATGGAGTACTAGATAAAGCATTGGAAATCATTAGTAATCCAAATTCTAAAGTAGAATTTAAGAAAAAACGGGATCAAATGTTAAGAAATAAGATTGACGTAACAACCTTCCTCATTTGGTTTATAGAAAACTACCCTAAAAGTTTTCAAATCATGAAAAAAACCCCAGATTACCAATATAATTTTAGACAGGAATATTTTTTGGATGAATAAATAATTTATGTTTGACTTTACTTTAACTTCCTATTCATTTCTTCTTAAAACCCTGCTTAATCAGGGTTTTTCGTTTCAGACATTTGAAGCGTTTATTACAAACCCCAAACAAAAGGCTGTTGTATTACGCCATGATATTGACAAAATTCCAGAGAATGCTGTGTTAATGGCCCATTTGGAAAATAAACTTGGAATAAAGGCGAGTTATCATTTCAGGATCTCTAAGGAATCCAACAAAGTTGAATGCATTCAGAAGATTGTTAATTTAGGTCATGAAATCGGATATCATTATGAAAGGCAACAGGCAACGGGCGACCGACGACAGGGGCTAAAAAATGAAACAGAATTATTAGAGATGGACTTTTCAACTTTCAAGATAAACCTGGAATACTTCAGAAAATTTTATCCTGTGAAAGTGATATCTATGCATGGAAGTCCTAAATCTAAATATGATAGCAGAGATTTGTGGAAACAATTTAATTACAGAGATTTAGGAATTATCTGCGAGCCATACTTGGATATAGATTATTCTAATGTTCATTATCTAACTGACACAGGCCGAAAATGGAACGGAAACAAATTTAATCTCAGGGATAAAATTGTTGCCGGTTTCGGTTCGACAAACGGGAATCCTCTAAGTGAAAAATTCAATTTCAGATCAACCTCAGATATTATTCGGGCTGCAATAAACAACCGGTTACCTGATCATATAATTATAAACTCACATCCACAAAGATGGACGGATAAACCGGGACCGTGGATCAGAGAACTTGTTTGGCAGAATGTGAAGAACGTGGGGAAGTATTTTCTTGTTAAGTTGAGGGAATAAGTTATAATCATAAGGCAATGGGCAGATGGCTGAAGGCGGAAGGTATTTGAGTAAGAAGTAGGTAGTAAGAAGTAAGAAACTGTGCTTACACTTTTGTATTGATTTATACGGATTTTCCTAAATTTGTCTGAGTATTATATACATGAAAATGATGGAAGATAAAAAAGAAGATATACGGTGGCATCAACGGTTTCTTAGTTTTAAAAAAGCCTTTAATCAATTGGAACGGTTTATTGCAGAAGAGGAATTAAATGAAATGGAAGAACAGGGCC
>Ga0182027_10002207_pt1 | contig 31786 bp, 19 predicted proteins | sample 712E1DmetaG_FD_121300 | JGI IMG/M metagenome (GOLD analysis project Ga0182027, IMG submission 121300) | Permafrost microbial communities from Stordalen Mire, Sweden - 712E1D metaG (Illumina Assembly) | ecosystem: Environmental > Terrestrial > Soil > Wetlands > Permafrost | place: Sweden...
TCCTGCGCCCACACCAGATAGGGACCGAACTGTCTCGCGACGTTCTGAACCCAGCTCACGTACCGCTTTAATAGGCGAACAGCCTAACCCTTGGGACCTTCTACAGCCCCAGGATGCGATGAGCCGACATCGAGGTGCCAAACCTAAGCGTCGATGTGAACTCTTGGCTTAGATCAGCCTGTTATCCCCGGCGTACCTTTTATCCGTTGAGCGATGGCCCTTCCACGCGGGACCACCGGATCACTAGATCCAACTTTCGTTCCTGCTCGACTTGTAGGTCTCACAGTCAAACCGGCTTATGCTCTTGCACTCCACAGTGGGTTTCCAATCCACCTGAGCCGATCTTTGAGCGCCTCCGTTACAATTTAGGAGGCGACCGCCCCAGTCAAACTACCCGTCTGGCCGTGTCTCCCCACCCGTCACGGGTGGTAGGTTAGAGCGACAGTTCAATCAGGGTAGTATTTCACTGCTGCCTCCCTCCCAGCCGAAACCAGAAGTTCACAGGCTCCTACCTATGCCACGCAGATCGGACCGTTACTCATGACCAGAGTGCAGTTAAGGTGCACGGGGTCTTTCCGTCTAGATGCGGGCATCCGGCGTCTTCACCGGAACCACAAATTCGCCGAGCCGCTTGCCAAGACAGTCGCTCTATCATTCCACCATTCGTGCAGGTCGGAACTTACCCGACAAGGAATTTCGCTACCTTAGGACCGTTATAGTTACGGCCGCCGTTCACCGGGGCTTCAGTTCAGGCCTTCGCCTTGCGGCTAAGCCCTTGCTTTAACCTTCCGGCACCGGGCAGGTGTCACCCCCTATACGTCGTATTCGACTTTGCAGCGAGCTGTGTTTTTGTTAAACAGTTGCAGAGCGCGATTCACTGCGACCGCTTCGGGCTATAAACCCTACAGCGGCGTCCCTTCTCCCGAAGTTACGGGACTAATGTGCCTAGTTCCTGAGCAAGCGTTCTCTCGAGCGCCTGTGGATATTCACCTCGTCTACCTGTGTCGGTTTGTGGTACGGGCACCTGGACGACTCCTTAGAGGTTTTTCCTGGCAGCGTGAAATCAGAAACTTTGCGACCTAACGGTCTCGTCCCCAGTCTCACCGTTGAATGCCCCCGCGGATTTGCCTGCGGGAACCGGCTTACACTGAGCAACCACCATCCATCAGGTGGCTTCCCTATCCTTCTGCGTCACCCCATCGTCAAACGTCGCCAGGCGGGACAGGAATGTTGACCTGTTGTCCATCAGCTACGCCTTTCGGCCTCACCTTAGGACCCGCCTAACCCTGAGCGGATTAACCTTCCTCAGGAAACCTTAGACTTTCGGCGACACGAGTTCTCATCGTGTTTATCGCTACTTATGCCGGCAGGGTCTCTTGTGTGGCATTCAGTAGTCCTCTCGGTCTACCTTTACACCCCACGCAATGCTCCCCTACCAAATATACTTTCGTATAATTTCGCAGCTTCGGTCATGTGCTTGAGCCCCGTTGGATTGTTGGCGCATATCCGCTTGACCAGTGAGCTGTTACGCTTTCTTTAAAGGATGGCTGCTTCTAAGCCAACCTCCTGGCTGTCCGAGCGAATACACTTCCTTTACCACTTAGCACATAGTTAGGGACCTTAACTGGCGATCTGGGCTGTTTCCCTTTTGACCACGAAGCTTATCCCTCGTAGTCTCACTCCCGCATAGTTGTCCACGGCATTCGAAGTTTGATTGGATTCGGTAACCTGAGTTGGTCCCTAGTCCATTCAGTGCTCTACCACCGTGGCAATTCATGCAAGGCTGTCCCTAAAGACATTTCGGGGAGAACGAGCTATCACGGAATTTGATTAGCCTTTCACCCCTACCCTCAGCTCATCAGAGCGATTTTCAACTCACACCTGTTCGGTCCTCCAGTCGCGGTTAAGCGACCTTCAACCTGGCCAAGGGTAGATCATCCCGCTTCGCGTCTAATACCACGTACTTGTCGCCCTATTCGGACTCGCTTTCGCTACGGCTCGCTTGCGCTTAACCTTGCACGTGACATTAACTAGCCGGCTCATTAAGCAAGAGGCACGCCGTCAGGCTTTCACAGACCGAAGTCTATGCATGGCCCTCCGACTGCTTGTAAGCATACGGTTTCAGGTTCTATTTCACTCCCCTCGCAGGGGTGCTTTTCGCCTTTCCCTCACGGTACTGGTTCACTATCGGTCGCTAGAGAGTATTTAGCCTTGGAGAGTGGTCTCCCCAGTTTCCCACGAGATTTCACGTGTCTCGTGGTACTCAGGATGCCGCTTCGAGTCCGGTACACTTTCCGTTACGTGACTGTCACACTCTATGGTCCCGCTTTCCAGCAGGTTCGCGTAGTGTCCGGTTTGGTAACTCTACTTATGCGGTCCTACAACCCCCATGTGTAAACACATGGGTTTGGGCTTTTCCGACTTCGCTCGCCGCTACTTTCGGAATCTCTGTAATTTATTTTCCTTCAGGTACTGAGATGGTTCACTTCCCTGAGTTAGCTCACACCAGCCTATGTATTCAGCCGGCTGTAACGGGAGTTCATCCCGTTGGGTTTCCCCATTCGGAAATCCCCGGATCAAAGCCTGCTTGCGGCTCCCCGAGGCTTATCGCAGCTTGCCACGTCCTTCATCGCCTTCTAGCGCCAAGGCATCCACCGTACGCTCTTAGTAGCTTAATCATAAAACTCACCCAATACGTCGTTTGCCGCGGTGCAACGATTCGCTTGCGCTCCTCGCTGCTCATTGCGGTGGCTAAACCGCAACTTTCCTTCGGCTCGTTCGCCCTGTTTCCCGCGGATCCATTATTCCGTGGTCCGATTGCTCGGCTCCGGGACTATCGACTCCGCAGTTCCCCAGGTGCTTGACTGAGCTCGCCTTGTAATCCACAGCACTGCTCAACATCTCGAGCAGAACTTGTAATAATCCACGCCATCACTCCCCCAAGCGGACCGTTATCCGCCCAAGGTTATCGGCGTGAATTTGCCAGCCTTTCTGTTGTCAAAGAGCTTGGTCCCCGATTCCCTCGGGGGCCTCGACTTGCGTCGAAGCATCCTCCTTGCGGAGGACCGGGCTATTTTCAGCAACGACTGCCGCCAAAAACGGCCCATAAAATACAAAACCCGGCGTCGAGCGCCGGGCACAGCCGCCATGTGTTTTAGCGGCTTCGCGCGAAGCTCAACTCGTACTAACCCGTGCTAATAAGGCGCCTCACTATAGGATCTGTTCCTTGGATTACTTCAGACCCGACTGTGAATCCCCTGCACGACCCGACACTCTGGGGAGCACCGAGCCATTTGTAATCTTACCAAACAGCGGGAATATGTCAAGCCTTTCACAAAACATTTTTTCGTAGCCTTCCACACCCCCTGTGGAAGCTGTGGGAAACCACGGGGCCGTGAAAGGAGTGTGGCTCCGTGCATCAGCGGAAATTGTTGGAATGTGTGCGGGCATGGAGCCGAAGCCGTATGATAGCTTTCGGTAGAAGGAGCGAAGTTGAGGTGTATCTGGACGCATTGAGGCCAAAAGCCTAAGTGACTTGTGGATCGCGTTGGGGGCCGGCACAAGCTCATGCCATGAGCATCGAAACGCAAAAGGAACATTCAACCAAGGATACCGCGCGTGTTGCGGCGAACGCCGCCTCGGGTATCGAACTATCCGTGGTGATGCCCTGCTTGAACGAAGCGGCGACGCTGGAGGTCTGCATTAACAAAGCGAAAGCTGCCATCGAGCGCGAAGGCTTGTCCGCGGAAATCCTGGTCGCCGACAATGGCAGCACCGATGGCTCGCGGGAAATTGCGCGCCGTGCGGGCGCTACTGTCGTGGAAGTTGCCGCGCGAGGCTACGGCAGCGCGTTGTTGGCGGGAATCGCCGCGGCGCGCGGCCAATATGTGATCATGGCCGACGCAGACGATAGCTACGACCTGTCGCAGGTGAGTGCTTTCCTGCACAAACTCCGCGAAGGCTACGATCTGGTGATGGGCAATCGCTTTGAGGGGAACATTGCCGTTGGCGCCATGCCGTTTCTGCATCGCTACCTCGGCACGCCCGTGTTGACCCTGTTGGCAAAGGTTTTCTTCCGCACGCCCTGCGGCGACGTGAATTGCGGCATGCGCGGTTTTCGCAAGGAAGCCATCGAAGGCCTCGGGCTGCGGTCGCTGGGCATGGAATTCGCCAGCGAAATGCTGGTGAAGTCCTCGATTTTCGGGCTGCGCATCGCGGAGATCCCCACCGATCTTTCTCTCGACGGCCGCAGCACGCCGCCGCACCTGCGCACCTGGCGCGACGGCTGGCGCCACCTGCGTTTCATGCTGCTCTACAGCCCGCGCTGGCTCTTTCTGTATCCCGGGGTCCTGCTGATGCTGATTGGGAGTCTGCTGGCGCTTTGGCTGTTGCCGGGCATGCGGCATATCGGGCACGTGGGATTCGACGTCAGCACCCTCGTTTACAGCGCGACAATGATTTTCGTCGGCTATCAGGCGGTGAACTTCGCGGTGTTCACGAAAGTCTTTGCCATCACCGCAGGCTATTTGCCCCGTGATGAAAAGTTCAACCGGCTCTTCAGCGTGATCACGCTGGAGACTGGCCTTGTGGTCGGAGCGGTCCTTTTTCTGCTCGGCCTGGGCATTTCGATTTTTGCCGTGGATTCATGGCGGGCCACTGGCTTCGGGCCGCTCAATCCTGTCAGGGCGCTTCGCATGGTCATGCCGGGCGTGATTTTCCTGACGCTGGGTTGCCAGACGATTTTTTCGAGCTTTTTCCTCAGCGTTCTGGGCATGGGCAAGCGCTGATGGAACTGTTTCAGGAATATGACTGAGAAAGCAAAAAGGGAGGCACGAGGCTCCGTTGGCTTTTCGGTGCTGCAGGCCGCGCACGCGCGAATGGTCTTCGGCCGGCGCGTGAGGGTCCTGGCCGAATGCTTGTCTGCGCGGATTCCGCCGGGCTCCGCCGTTCTGGACATTGGCTGCGGCGACGGCACCATCGGAAATCTGCTGGCCGAACGCGGCTCGGAGGTTTCCATCGAGGGAGTGGAGTTTGCTCCGCGACCCCAATGCAGGATTCCGTGCCGGCCGTTCGATGGAGCCGTGCTGCCGTTTGCCGACGGCTCGTTCGACGTTTGCCTGTTTGTTGACGTGCTGCACCATACGGACGATCCCACCATCCTGCTGCGGGAAGCGCGCCGCATGACGCGCCGGTTCGTGCTGATCAAAGACCATCTCAGCGAAAACGGTTTCGACTTCAAGACGCTGCAGTTCATGGACTGGGTGGGCAACCGTCCCCATGGCGTGCGTTTGCCGTACAACTATCAGAGCCGCAAGGAATGGGAAGCGAGCTTCGCGAATTGCGGGCTCTCCATCGCCCAGTGGACCAGCGAAGTGCCGCTGTACCCTTTTCCGTTTTCGCTGCTCGTTGGCCGCGCCCTGCATTTCGTCGCCCTCCTGGAAAAGGTGTAACCGCGCAGCAATGCCCGTTGTCATCCCGCCCGCCCGGGAACGCCAATCTCCCGATTGGCCCGCCCCGCCTGCCTCCTGATCGCTGGTCGCTGACCACTCTCCCCAAATCTGTCATCCCGACCGGAGCGGCCCGATTTCTTCCTTCGCGCCGAACTATGGCGCGTCGGGCCGCGGAGTGGAGGGATCCCTCTTCCTCCCCCGCCTCTCTTTTGCTTTTCTCTTGTCTCCTGGTCGCTGGTCGCTGACCACTCTCCCAAATTCTGTCATCCCGACCGGAGCGGCCCGATTTTTTCTTTCGCGCCGAACTATGGCGCGTCGGGCCGCGGAGTGGAGGGATCCCTCTTCCTCCCCCGCCTCTCTCTTGCTTTTCTCTTGTCTCCTGGTCGCTGGTCGCTGACCACTCTCCCAAATTCTGTCATCCCGACCGGAGCGGCCCGATTTCTTCCTTCGCGCCGAACTATGGCGCGTCGGGCCGCGGAGTGGAGGGATCCCTCTTCCTCCCCCGCCTCTCTTTTGCTTTTCTCTTGCCTCCTGGTCGCTGGTCGCTGACCACTCTCCCAAATTCTGTCATCCCGACCGGAGCGGCCCGATTTCTTCCTTCGCGCCGAACTATGGCGCGTCGGGCCGCGGAGTGGAGGGATCCCTCCGGTCCCTACCGGGGCGGACATTCATGGCCAGCCCTGAGCCTCGAAGGGTCCGACATAAATCCGCCCCAAACAGACACTCTCCCAAATTCTGTCATCCCGGCCGGAGCGGCCCGATTTCTTCCTTCGCGCCGAACTATGGCGCGTCGGGCCGCGCAGTGGAGGGAACTCTCTGCCGCCTTGGGGACCGGAAAAGTACCCCTCCCAATTCGGGACGGAAGTGTTGGCGACGGAGTAACCCCCTCCCCCCGGGTGTTTTTGTGAAGCATGTCAAAACAAAGGGGATACGGGCGCAAGTGTGCGTAAGTGTGTGAAAACAGGTGATTTATAAAGCCTTTGTTTTGATATCGATGCGCGCTGTTGGTGCAGAGGGTGAATGTGCTGGGGAACTGCGGAGCGCGGGCGGGGTTGTGCCGTTTACTCACAACGCATCATACCATACTATTTACCAACTGTCAATAGATATTCATGAGGTACTAGTATCGGAGCTGGTACGAGGAGGTGTGGCAGAAAATGGCGGACCCACCCTTTCCAGACCCGAAAGGGTAGGCCACCCAGATTAGTTTTGGGAGCTAAGGCTGCGCCGCCCGCGGGCCCCTAAATTCTATCAATGAGACGGTTGTCCCCAAACTCATATACGCTCGTCACGCCTATAGTCTTCAGGAATTCATCAATGCTCCGCTCGTGACTGGTTGCAATAATGATCTGTGCCTTGTTAAGGCTCTTCGCGTATTTGAGCATTGCACGAAAAGGGACTTCTTCAACGGATTGCTGCTGGGGGTCGTCCATAATCAGCAGGCCCGGATGATTTGTTTGTACAGAGAGCCCCAACTCCAGTAGCCCCATCAGGTAGGCCCAGTGCAACCGAATGAGGTCGCTCCCAGATACATCTGCCGTCAGGTTGATATCCGAAGCTTCGGGTACATAATTGTCTCGGGAAATATTGATTTCTGCCGGATTTAGACTTCCCATGCTGTAGAGAACGAGTTGCTGACGAAAGGATTGCTGAAACGCATTTATCTTATTCTCATCGCTCTCAGAGAGAGCGCCTCTCGGAAGGCGTGCGCGTCGTTCCTGCACATTCTTCCAGTCGACAGTGAGCTGTCCGAATTCGCCCAGCGAATCCTCAAAGCTCGCTAAGACCCCTTCAAGAATTCTAATTCGGTCTTCAAGTCTAATGCGCTCGCCCAAGCTTTCTATGGACGGCATATTCGACGGTGAGACTAACGTATCACGCAGCTCCCGTATCCGATTCCTGAGATTCTCTATCTCGGACCTCTGGGACTCCAGCTGCATTTGGCTGGCTTCGATGGCGAGTCGTGCGTTCGCGAGAACAGCACTGAAAAGCTGAAGTTGCTCTTCGTAAAAGCTGACGTTCTGATCGACTGACATGGGGACGGTTCTTCTCCCTGTTTCGAGAAGAGAATCCACCATCTCCTGATGGCAGGTTGGACATACCCCCTTACTTACTTCAAGCTCGTCGGACGATCCGAGCTTTCGCAGGCGACGGACATCCTTGTACTTGCGGAGATCGTCCTCAATTCCCTCAATGCGCTTCTGGAGTGCTTGCACTTCTGAACTGTCTGACTCAATCTTTCCAACCAGGGCACCGGCTGACCTTTCCCGTTCTGCCAACTGAGATTCGGAACTGGCTAATTCCTTACGCGCACGGGAGTCGTCGGAGGAAGCAGTCGGAACAGGCTGAGCTTGCAACGTTGCAAGCCTTTCGCGGAGCCGCGCCAGATGAGCCCGCAGTTGTACCCAATCCGATCCGCTCGGCATAACGATCTGAGGTCCCACTTCGGGGGGCCATGCAGAGACTGGTTCGGTCGGGATTCCCCGGACCATTCCCGCAGCCATTGAAGAGAGCTTGTTGGTCTTGCTCCGCAGACTTGCCCATTCCGTACGAATACGTCCGATCTCATCTTGTACTGCGACTCTCTCAATCGCAATCGCATAGGCGTCCAACCCCAACAAAAACTCGACGGTCCTTCTCGCCACGTCCCGAATCCCCAACCAAGTGGGATAGCGGGCCGGCAGCCTGCCCCAACCTAGCTTCTGTTCTACATACAGGAGCGGAAAGATAGTCTCCAAATACAGAGGGCAATCGACGTCGTTGAAACGTGGGGCAAGAGGTAGCGTCCATCCCAGGAATTCAGTCAATCTCTTGTGAAATCCCCGTTCGCTAGTAGCTGCATGAGCCTCGCGCACAAAATAGTCGCGTCGAGTCTCAACGGCTTCGTTTTTCGTGATGGCTCGGCCTTCATAGACCGTGATCAGGTGGCGGTGTCGCTCACCCTCAATACTCCGCTGCAGGGTAAGGAATTGGCCGTTCCCGTTTTCGATTTCTAATGACACCATAGAATCGATAACGTTGGCCTTTCCATCGTTGAATTCTAGGTAGTCAGTTAGAGCATGCGGCAGCGGAACGTCATGGGAGGGATTGAACATCCCCTCCAGCCCCAAGGCATAAACGATTGATTGAAGCAGGGTCGATTTTCCGGCCCAGTTTTTGGCGCGAATGACGTTTACACCATCTACGAAGTCCCGCCTCACGCCAAATTGACCCTTGTCTGTATTGGCGATGATAAGCAGATGTCTAATTCGAAGCATCACCAACTCACCTTAGAGCTAAGCAGCCCTTCCGCGACAGTTTCCGTGACGGTCTTACTTATTCCGGTCAGGAAATCTCGCTCCGGGCGCATCAGGGATTCATCTTTAAGGATCCCCGTCACCCAACGCCTGCCCTTTTGGGTAATCTGCAGACGGTCACCACCGACCCATGAGACCAATTGTTCTGCTACTGCCAGATCGATGGCCCGTGAAAATGCTGGCTCGAAGCGGACACTGAATCCAAATAGGGGCAGTGGGTTCGCCCTTGCCTCCTTGAATTCGGCGCCAAACTGGGGATAGCGAATCGCCCAATTTAGTACGTGCAAACGCTTCAGCGAGCTTTTCCCCCCGTATGAGCTGATTTGAAGAATCAGCAGCAGGGTCGAGATTTTCCAATCGGGGCGAAGCTCTGCAGCAATAGGCATCGGCTTCCTCCTGAAGCGGAAAGGAAGGCGTATATCGCGCTCTATGCGCTCGCGGTTATCGCTCATTCGTCGAAGTCCATTGGACAGTTAAGCAGCCAGTCGGACACTGCCTCGCGAGCAAGTATATCGGCGACGCGAGGGCTTATGCCCGGCACGGACTGCAGCTCTGTCCTATATTCCTGGAGAGTTGACTCAAAGAACTCTGCTGGCACTTTCGTAGTCGCATAGGATTCGGCTTCAAGATTGGTCTCGCGCGCGACTTTATACTCGATTACCTTGCCATAAACTTCCGGAAGTTCTTGCTCGAGCCTACACAACACGATATCCCCGCCGATGTACTGGGCCACGATCCTGGCTTGAAACTTCTCCTTCAGTTGTTGTGACTTCCCCGCGCCAATACGGGCGGCCTTTCGCTCGAGGTTGCTCACTAGACTCAAATTACTTCTCCCTTTCATCCACTTCGCTAGACGGTCTGACTCTGTCGGAGGTGCAGCGACATCGAACTGGTACAAATCGAGCTTAGCCAAAAGAGCGACTTCGACTGCGAAATCGTCGGCAGTGAGGATTGAGATGGCAAAATTCTTTTGCGTGTGCTTGAGCTTTCTTTCTCGTACCTCCAAGGCCTTGGCATTAGCGTGCATCTTTAAATCTTTGTTGCTCCAGTACGGGACAACTAGATTCCACTGTCTAATCTTGACGTGTCCGAATATCTTGCAAAACGCATCCTCGTTCCGTATGAATTTTGCGATGTCGGCTGTAATTTTGTTCTTTTGCTTCTTCACCAAGTCGTTCGGGTTCAGCCACTGCTGTGCTGCATAACACTGGTACGCCGTGCCATCCTGGGCGAAACCCTCAACCCCACAGTCGCCCTTAACTGTGTCAGGGACCTCTTGATAAGTCCCGGGCGGTTTGCAGTATCGCTGTTTGAGGAGACGTTGAACGTGCTTTTCCCACTCCTTGCTGTTCCAGGGTCGAGTATCGCCGGGCATGAAGTGTATACTCCGGGGGCATCATAGTACGTGTGCTATCTCTTTTCTAGGTAGATTCCAGCTACTCAAATGCCCGGCTACGATAGTATACATAAAGCGAATATAAAGCGAAAGTCCTCTTCGCTCGCCGCACTCGCCTGTTAGCCCCTCATACTAGCTCCAAAACTAGTACCCACTGAATAATAGTAGACAAACGGTAAATAATGTGATATGCTTGGCCTGTTATGCTGAGGGGATACTGCTCTTGTGCCATTTCGGGCCGTCCCGGAACTTCATCTGCATCAAGAACTCAGCTAACTCCTTTGTTTCCCCTACATCCACGAAATTCTCCCGTAACCCCTTTGTTTCCCCTACTTACGCAAAAACAGGGGGGTGGGGGGTATCCGAAGGAAGTAAGGGAGGCAAAGGAAGTAGAGGAAGTAAAGGAACTGGACTACAAGCGCGCTTTTCTAACTCCTGCGTTTACTACAACATCAATTGACATCGTCGGCGCGCCGACATTTTTGTTCCTGCACGCGATCGGGAGGTCGCAAGAGCGGCCCGCCTCAGAAGGCGGCCCCTACACGAACTTTGAACTTTCGAGGATGGTAGACGATCTCTCCAGAAAGATGATTTTCGCGGCAGAGCTTCTTTGTGATTCAAGTTCCGGTGATTTCAACCGGTTGGAGGACTCTGCTCAGGACCTTGAACTTTCAACTTTTAACTTTGAACGATTCTTCTCCCCTAACTCCAGCTATTCCCGTAGATACGCGCGGGAGCCCCGTAAGTCCAATCATTCCCGTACATACGCAAAAACAGGGGGGTGGGGGTCTGCAAACCAAATGGATTCGCCTATAACTCTTTTGTTTTCTTACGCCCTGTTAACTCGTAAGTTAAGTGCAATTGTCGGCGCGCCGACATTCACATCGTGGCGCGAGCCGGGAATGTTGCACGTGCAACATTCCCCTTGCAGGCGCGCGCGCGGGCTATTTATCGTTCGCGATGGTGATGAGGCTGGGCAGAGTCACGCCGGCGCTGAGAGGCGTGTCCACGGAAGAATCGCCGACCTTGATGGTGTAAGCGCCGCTATCGGCCTGCCAGTGCTTGGAGGCGACATCGTAGAACGCGAAGGCGCGGGCGTCGAGCGAGAGGGTGACGTGCTTCGTTTCGCCAGCGGCAAGCTCCACGCGCGCGAAGCCCTTCAGCTCATCCGCGGGGCGCGGCACTTTCGGATTGGCTTCCGCAACGTAGAGTTGCGCAACCTCGGCGCCGGCACGGGAACCCGTGTTCGTGACGTCGAAGGAAACGGTATAGAGCGCCGGACGGCCGCTGGGCGCCACCGCCGACGAACCTGCTGGAGCGACGGATAGATTGCCGAATTTGAATGCGGTGTAAGAGAGGCCAAAGCCAAACGGGAACCGCGGCTGCACATTGTTGTGTTCGTAGCCGCGATAACCGACGAAGATTCCTTCCTTGTAGGACACGCGAACGGTGCCGGCTTCCGGATAGTAGTTCGCGTAGGCCGGATTGTCTTGCCAGCGCTTTTCAAACGTAGCCGGAAGATGCCCGGAAGGATTCACGACGCCGAACAGAATCTCCGCGAGAGCTGTGCCGCCCTGCTCGCCGGGATACCACATCTCGACGAGCCCGCGGACATGATCGATCCAGGCGGAGACATCGACATTGCCTCCCGAAGTGAGCGCAACGATGGTGTTCTTGTTCGCCGCGGAAAGTTCCCGAATGAGTTCATCCTGACCAAAGGGCAGCGAGAAGGGACGGTCCGCGCCTTCACCTTCGCTATCGTTGTCGAAGCCGGCGGCGATAATCACCACGTCCGCTCTTGCCGCGAGCTCCTTCGCCGCATCAGAAACGATTTTATGCTGATCGATGATCGCAACGCGCAAACGTCCACCTACGATCGAATTGACGAATTCCTCGCCAATGATTTTGTGAGGTCCCGCGGATAGCTCCAGAACGGCGCTCTCTTGAAAAGCCTTGGCAAGTTTCCAATTGTCGAAAATCAGCTTGTCATCGATATAGAGGCGATAGCCCCCGTCCTCTCCCGAGCCCTGCGCAACGACCTCGTAAGGGCCGGCCTGCGGGGCAACGAAATAGCCGGTCCAGCGTTTCGAGGAAGGCTTCGGTTGGGAATTGAAAAATGTCGCCATGGATTGAATGTCAAGCGCGAGGTCTCCCCAGGCTGTGCCGGGGTCGTTGAGGTGTGGAACCACCTGCGTGGACACTGGCGCGCCGGAGAGGTCGGCATTCTGGAAGAACTCGAATTTCAGGCCAGGCTGGCCATTTTGCGGCTCGGTCGCAAATTCTGTGGCGGCCGCCGCGCTTTCCATGCTGGGCAGCCCCGCTTCGTAGAAAACATTGGCGGATGGGCCAAGGAAACGGCCGATTCCCTGCAGGGCGCTTATGGAGGCAAAGGGAACCACACGAGCGCTGCCGCCTCCGACCGGTTCGCCGGGATAGGCATCGGGTCCAACCACGAGCACGTTCCTGCTATTTTGCTTGTCGAGCGGGAGCAGATTGCTCTCATTCTTCAGGAGGACCATGCCCTCGCGCGCCGCCTGGAGCGCCAACTGCTGGTTTTGCTGGTTGTAGGTCGAGATAGAGAGATCCGTCTGCGGACGATCGAGCCAGCCGAAGCGAATAGCGGTCTGCAGGATGTGGCGAATTTTCTCGTCGATGGTCGCCTGGGTGACGCGGCCGTCGGCAATCGCCGGCAATAAATTGTGGCGATTCATAAACGCGCCGATAGGCATTTCAAGGTCGAGCCCGTTGTTGGCCGCGGCAACGCCATCGTAGGTGCCCTCCCAGTCCGACATCAAGACGCCATCGAAGCCCCATTCCTTGCGGGCGATTTGAATGTTGAAGTAACCATTCTGCGTGGCGTGCTGGCCGTTGATAAGGTTGTAGGAATCCATGATGGCGCCAACATGCGCCTGCTTCACGGCCGCTTCGAACGAGGGGAGATAGATCTCGCGCAGCGCGCGTTCATCGATCAAGGAATCGGAATCGTGCCGCAGATATTCGGAGTTGTTCCCCAGAAAGTGCTTAATGGTCGCTGAAACGCCCTGTGACTGCATGCCCTTGATGTACCCAACCGCGATCGACGCCGTGAGGAATGGATCTTCTCCAAAATATTCGAAGTTACGGCCATTCCGCGGCGAGCGGCAGATGTTCACTCCGGGGCCCAGCATGAAATGAATACCGCGGGCCCGCGCGTCTCTGCCGATAGCAGCGCCGATCTTTTCGGCCAGCTCGGCATCCCAGGACGCCGCGAGGCCGACGCCGATAGCATAGGTGGTCGAAGGAAATCTTTCATTGCTGCGCACACCAAAGGGGCCATCGGACATCTCGAAAGACGGCAGGCCAAGAGCGGGGACGGCCCGAACAGCAAACCCAGTTCCGCCAATGTAATCGATCTTTTCCTCGAGCGACATCTTGCCGAGGTAGGTGTCCGCCCGCTTCGCCACATCCGCATTCGTCGTTGCGGGCGCCTGGGCAAAGGCCGCCGCGCAAACGAGTAAAAGTACAACCAGAATCAGCGCTCTACGCATATCCGGTATCCTTTCCGATCCCTATTCTCTTATTGGAGCGAAGTCGATCCCCTGCAACTTAAACTCTATTACTGATAGAGTCCCGGCGCAAACTCGCGCAGATATACTTGCCAGTTCTGCCAGGTAGGGCCGTCGGCGGCGGGCTAACTCCTGGTAGTGTGTGGTGAGAGGCAAAGGATTTGCAATGTGTACAAATGCGAGGGAGGACTCTACTGCCGGTGTATCTTGCCGTCGGCAGTCAGGCGCTCCAAGAAACGCCGCGCGGTCGCGGCTTCCGGGCTATCACTGTGGTTCTTGATTAGTTCTCGGAGAACCTTCGCTGAGTCCTCGTACCGCCCCACGGCCACGAGTGACTTTGCAACCAGCAAATTGATCTGCGGCACCTGTCCATTAGACTCCGCCTGCGCCTGCTGCGAGACCTTCAGGGCATCGTCAAACCGTTCGCTGTGATAATACGCCTCCGCCAATGACCAATGCGTCTCCCTGTCGCTGGCCGGGTTCAGTTGCACGGACTTCTCGAGTGGTGGAATAGCCTCTGCGTATTTGTCCTGGTTGCACAGCACCATCCCCAATGCCGCTAGAGCGCGCGCGCTGTTTGGTTCCATCTGCGTGGCTTTTTCCAGAACACTTTGCGCCTTTGTCCACTCGTGCTTTTTCAGATCCAACACACCCAGCACATAAAGCACATCCGGATTATTTGGAGCGAGCTTGATAGCCTGGTCCAGGGCCTTCTCCGCCGCATCCAAATTGTCGTCTCTCAGGGCCTGGATGCCCTTGTCCAGGGCTTTCTTGGCCTTAGGAGCGAGTATCGGATTCCCCGCTGGCCCGGGCGTAACATTCGAGAACGCATCCCGCTGCAGGCTTACCTCCACCTCGTACTTCGTGGCTGTGGCCACCGACACGTCTTTCTGTCCTGATTTGTACCCGGCTGCATTCACACTGACGGTGAAGTCGCCTAGACTGTGCAAGATGAAAAACATCCGCCCTTTGGATGTCATTCCCTGGTCGTACGGGGTTCCGTCCCGAAGAAGTACCACGGTCGCGGGCACGGAGATGATCTCTCCAGAACTACCGTGTATGGTCACGTCGATTTCCGCGCGGGAACCGCGGAACTCCATCTCGTCTCCGCCGTTGGATTGGCACCATGCGGCGAGCGGACACAAAAGGTTACACAACAGGATCGGTAGTAGGAATGCCCCTGCTCGCAGCAGCACGCGTTGGTTTGGCTGGTGCATAAACGCCAGGAAAAACAGCCCGAAGCCTAGCCCTCCGAATCTGGGGAGTCAAGGGGGAACATCCTGTATCCCCCGACCTAATCAACGATGACCTTTCCGGCTCTACGGCACCTACTGATGCAGTGCGGGCGGCGCGTCAGACAGCTTTTTAAGCAGAGCATCGTCTGCTTTCTTGTGTAGTGCGCGGAATTTGGCGAATTCTTCCTGAGACGCGGAGGTGTTCCCCATTACCCGATACAAGTTCCCAAGCCGGAAGTGCATGTCGGGCTGCTCCGGATCCAGTTTCACGGCCTGTTGAAACGCCGCGAGAGCGTCTTCGTACTGCTTCTGGTCCATATAAATTGCACCTATATCAGCATAGGCAATGCGAAGGTCGTTTTTCTGCTGCACCGCCTTCTGGAGCAACGCGAGCGCTTTCTCCGGGTTATTCAGCTTTAATTCGACATCGCCTAAATAGGCCAACGCCTGAGCGTTCCCAGGATCAATGCTTAGCTCCGTTTCAAACTCGGCATTGGCCTGGTCATATTCATGTGATTTCCAGTACAGATAACCCAAGCCGAAATGGACCCCCGGCTCATTCGGAGCGGCTTTCACCGCGGCCTGGAACTCCGCAATCGCGTCCGCGCGCCTTTCCAGACCGTCAAGAGCTTCACCCATCAGCATATGGGCCGCCGCCGAATCCGGGTTTTGCTTCAGAATCTGCTGGAACTCTTTCAAGGCGCAGTCATTGTCCTTTGCCCACAGACAGCTCTGCGCCAACACCTGATGTAACTCCAAATTGTTGGGCTCGGCTTGCGCTGCCACTTTCAGATACTTGGCAGCCTCCGCAAATCGCTTTGTACCGTAGTAGCTAAGCCCCAGCAGCGTGCGCGCTTGCATGCTATGGGAATCGGCCGCCAACGCCGCACGAAGCGGAGAGATCGCTTCCGGGAAACGCCCCTGTTTGAACTCTGCCAGCCCTAGATTGAGTTGGATGCCTGGCAGATTCGGATTCAGCTTCAACGCTTTCTTATAGGCCAAAACGGCTTCCGGGTAACTTTCTTGCTTGGAGAGCACCAGCCCCCAACTGGCGAATGCCGCGGCGTCACGAGGGTTGTGGGTAGTAATCGCCTTCCACGCTTCGGCTGCCTCTGGAAGCCTTCCCTGGCGTTCCAGGGCTTGTGCGTCGGAAGGAGTGGGAGTCTGCGCGCGAACCAGAGTAGCGACGAGGAGTACCGTGAGGAGAGAACCAGTCTTCCAATCGGTCATGGGTTCCAGATCCAAGTTTGCCAGTGACGAATGACGAGAATTTGGCATCACCGCGAACTAGCCGTCACGGACAGTACCCAGTGTATCGCCTTCTGGCCTGTTCCTTCCCCCGGTTCATCCACAAAAAAAGAACCGACCAGCAGTCTCGCTAACGAGGCTGCTGGCCGGGCTGAGTTACATTTTGCCGTACTAACTAACCGTTGGACCGCTCAGAACTTGAGCTTGAGGCCGAATTGGAAGACCCGAGGGTCCCAAACGGAGGTGATGGCGCCGAAGTTACCCGATCCGTACTGACCCTGCACGCCATTGAACTCCGTGTGATTGAGCGTGTTGTACGATTCAATGCGAAATTCGATGCCGCTCCCCCTGCTTTCGCTGAGCACGAAGTTCTTCAAAAGGCAGATGTTCCAGTTGTCGCGACCCGGCTGACGTACCATTTGGGGGGGGGCATTACCCCAGGCACCCAGCGCGGGAGTACTGAAATTTCCGGTGAACCATTGACCATAAGTTTTAGGATAGGAGACGGAGCCCGTGACGTCTGGCGTGTTGTTGCCGTTGTCCACCCCGTTGCCGCCCTGCGAACCGGCCAAAGTGAGGAAAACCGGTATACCCGTTTCCATCGTACCAATTGCGGAAAGTTCCCAGCCACCGGCAACCGTTTTCAAGGCGTGGTTTTCAGAGTGCCGGAAAAATGGGAGTTCATAGACGAGGTTGACCATCCCCATGACAGTGCGGTCGAGGTTCGAAGGCCCCGAGTTCCATTCGAGATTGTAGGGGTTGGGGGACTGGTTGGTATCATCACCACCGAACGATGGGTCAATGGAGCGCGACCAGGTGAATGCGCCTTGGAAGGTCAAGTCCTGCCTCAGACGGGAGCGGAGTTGCACCTGGAGTCCGTTATAGTGTGAGTTAATGTCATTCTGGAACATGTTGATGCTGTTAAAGCCGGTATACTGAACCGCCTGGAGATAGGCAAGGGAGCCCGTGTGCCCCGTAAGGCTCGCCAGGTCGCTCTCGGGCGGAAGGTTCATCTCGGCTGAGGTGGTCTGATGGCGGTTCTGGTTGCCAACATAGGCTATCGAGAGTACGGACTCGCGCCCCAATTGTTGTTGAATACCGATGCTGTACTGCGTGCTCACAGGGTTCTTGTAATTGTTTGCAACAAGACCTTCATCCATGCTGGGCACCGGGATGGGGGATATCGGGGCCGCGCCCGTGGCCAAGTTAAGGTTGGGGTTCGACAACGCTACGCCTCCGAGGTTGATGGAATCGCTGAAGGGCTCATTGCCGCCGCTGTCGTACATGTCGTTGCCCTGCACGCGCTCGTACATCATGCCGAAGCCGCCGCGCAAGATGGTCTTGCCCGTGCCGGTGAGATCGTAGGCGAAGCCGATACGCGGACCCCAATTGTTCCAGTGGTTTTGGACCAGACCGGCGGGGGTGCCGTTCTGGCCGATGATGCCAACACCGTTGAGATAAAATATATTGCCCAACTTGGCGAGGACGGGATTGGGGCTGGCGCCGAAAGCCGCGGCGGGGGTCAGGGTGCCGTCGATGGTGCCTCCCGGTGTTAGGACCGCCGCGTTGGCGGGATTATATAGGTTGGGGTAAAAGTTGGAATCACGGCCATTTGATTCCGTGGTATGCGGGATTCCGTCCCAGCGCAGGCCCAGATTCAGAGTCAAGCGGCGAGTCGCACGCCAGTTGTCCTGAATATAGCCAGCCCACGAAATGTTCGGCCAATGACCGCTGTCTTGCAGCGCCAGTTGGCTGTAGCCGCTGTCCATACCCAGCAGGTAGTCAGCAAAAGCGTTGCCTGACCATTGCCCGTTGAAGGAAGCTTCGCCTTGCGTGTTGCCGAAGAGCTCCTGGACTTTTGTGTACCGCGCCCAGCTAAACCCCATCTTGAGCTGGTGTGTGCCTTTGGTCCAGGAAAGATCATCGCGGATCTGATTGTCAGCAGCAATATTGGTCCAGGGCACCTCGGCGACGTCGTAAGTTGCGATGCCGCTTAGGCTGATGCCGGGAATCCGGTTACCGGTGTTTTCGGTTGGCAGTCCGCCAGCCGTCTGCAAGTATCCCGGAATGGTGAGGCCGGAAGGCTGCGTGTATATACCCGTCGGCGTAAAGAGGATGCTGTTGCCGCCGTAGTTGTAGGCAATCTCGTTCATCAGCGTGGGACTAATGGTGTGCATGAGGTGAATGGTGGCGCTCTTCGAGGGGTTGGCAAAAGTGGTGCCCACCGTGGGCACGTTATCGTCGGCCCACATCGTAGTGCTTGTGTTCTGGACCACCCCGTCTTGGGCATAATGGCCAAAGATTGACACCTTATCGTTGAAGTTGTGGTCGATTCGGACGAGTTCTTCCCGCACGTTGGTGGGGAGGTTCGCGCCGCCGAAGTATGCGGGGGCGCCGCTGGAGGTGCTGTTGTTCGCAGGGAAAATGCCCGTCTTCAGCAGGAGTTCTGCATTGGGATCCACATAATTCGACAGCGGGAAGGCGGTGGGGAACGCCGCGCCCTGTATCAGATTACCAGCCAGGATATCCTTCGCCATGAGGGTCAGATTTGCCGGTATGCCTGCGCCACCGGCGGCAAGAGCGTTGACTGACGCAATTGGTAGCTCGGCAGCGCACGGGACCACTGGCACAAGCAAACCAGCGCCACATCCCGACGTTGGGGCTTTTACGTTGGTAATCCCTGCACCGCCGTACGTGGCTGTGTCCGGAACCGTCTGATCGATGGAGCCTCCTTGAATCATTTTTCGCCATTCCATGTTGTAGAAGAAGAAGGTCTTGGTCCTGTTGGGATTGTAGAGATGCCCGAAGGTAACGGGCCCGCCAACGTTGAAGCCGAAGGTGTTAAACCTGAGTTCGGGTGTCTTCGAACCGGTGGCGTTGGCTTGGTAGCTGTTCGCGTCGAAGGCATCGTTGCGTATGAACTCCCAGGCACTGGCATGGAGCGTGTTGGTTCCCGATTTGAAAACCAGGGCCACGGTTCCGCCCGAAGACAAGCCGTACTGCGCGCCGTAGTTTGAGGTCATGACGTTGAACTCGGCGACCGCGTCCAGGGAGGGCATGAGTTGGATTTTGCCCCCGCTGCCTCGGTCGTACGATTCCGCGCCGTCCATCAGATAGAGGTTGTGACCCAGCCGCAAACCATTGTAACTCACGCTGTTATCGCCGCTGGTGGAGCTCGGCGCTTGGTCGTCCGTCATATGGTTGGAAGCTCCCGGGACCAGGGTGGACAGGGTGTAAATGCTGCGGCCGTTGGTGGCAAGCTGCAACACCTGTGTCCCATTAATCACGTTGCTGATTTCACCCGTGTCGGCTTGCACAGCGATGGCGTTGGCTTCCACGGAAACAGACTGCGCCGTGGTGCCAAGTTCCAATTGGAAGTCAACGCGCGTGCGATCGTTTTCCTGCAGCACGAGCCCTACGCGTTCCGCTACCTTGAATCCGGTAACCGAGGCTTTCACATTGTAGTGGCCGATGGGAATATCGGGAGCCACGAATTGCCCCGCATCATTCGATGCGAAGACAGTAGCGCGGCCAGTTTCGACGTGGGTAATCGTTATTGTGACGTTGGGAACCACCGCACCCGACGGGTCGGTAACAGTTCCAAGGATGGTAGCGTTCTGTCCATAGGCCAGGAACGGCAGGCTAAGCATGGCCAGGATCAGGATCGCCAAGTACTTTAGATTTAATGATTTAAAAGGAAAAAGACGACCACAAACACACGAAATGGCACTTCGGTTCATTTTTCACCCCTCTTGCCAAGTGGCAAGACATTCTAGACTTCACCCTAAGACTCACCGTTAAGGCTAACGGTTAACCCTTATTTATTACTTTGGCGAATCCATGTCAAGCAAATTTTTGCTGCAACCGCAAAGAAACTGCCATACAAAATCGTTTTGCTGCAACCTGCCCCTAGCCGTCCTGGACCTGGCAAAGGGGCATATTCATCGGCCAAACCGGCAACCTAAAACTCCTTACCGAAAGCGATTGCGGAGGGAGTTGGCTGGGGCCGTTCCGGCGTAGATCAGGCGTGACCACGCAACGAATGAACCCCGTGGGATTGCAGGGGAGAGCTGCGCAGGCCCAAGGACGCCATTTCCCAACTGTGAGAAGATGATCATTCGATTTGCGCTGCAACCGTGGCAGTCAAAGGAGGCTGGTTCCGTGCTGGATCGTGCAAGGCGTCGTGACTCGGCGCTTGGGGCAATGAGCCGCCGAAAGTTGCTTTCGCTTCTTGGCGGCTCTCTCGCATCGTATTGCTTTTTGCCCACTCGCGGCACTGGTGCGGCGAATACCGCTGCGGCGCAGATTAAATTTGCCCTGAAAAGCATGCCCTTCCGCGTGGAAACCGACGAAACTCCCAGGTTTCCCCACGCGCCAGCGACCATGGCTGGCGGCGTAGGCGTCTTTGACTACAACAAAGATGGGCGACCGGACATTTTCTTTGCCAACGGCGCCAATATCGAAACGCTGAAGAAAGACGACGCGAAATTTTCCAACCGCCTGTTTCGGAATGATGGAAACGGCGTCTTCACTGATGTCACCAGGGAAGCCGGTCTGGCCGGCGCCGGCTATGACATGGGCGTGGCCATCGGCGATTACGACAACGATGGATTCCCGGACATTTTCATTGCCGGGGTGCGCGGCAAATCGCTCTATCACAACAATGGCGACGGCACGTTCACGAATGTGACCGCGAAAGCCGGTCTCGATCGCTGCAACGATCCAAAGTACGGCCCCCTCTGGTCCAATGCTGCCGTCTGGGTGGATGTGAACAGCGATGGCTTGCTGGATTTGTTCGTGGTGAATTACCTGCAGTGGGACCTGAAAACAGAGCATCTGTGCGGCCCTTCGACAGGTCACGATTATTGCAGCCCAAAATTTTATGAGGGCCAGCCCAACCAGTTGTTCCTGAACCGCGGCGACGGAACTTTTGAAGACGCCTCCGAAAAGTGGGGCATTCGGGAATTGGTGGGCAAGGGCATGGGAGTGGGAATGGCGGATTACGATCTTGACGGCCGGCCTGATTTGTTCATCACCAACGATACCTCCTACAACTTTCTGCTCCACAACACCGGAAAAAAATTCGAAGAAGTCGCTTTTTCGCAGGGCGTCGCCTTAGTCGAGGACGGCGAGTTTATTTCCGGCATGGGTGTCGATTTTCGCGATTACAACAATGATGGTTACCCGGACATCGTGCTCGCCGCCTTGAATAACCAGACCTTTCCCATCTATCGGAACAAGGCCGGCAAGGGATTCGAGGAGGTTACCTATGCCAGCGGGATGCGGCAGCTCAGCCGCTCCATGGCGGGCTATGGCCCCGGCTTTTATGACTTTGATAACGATGGTTGGAAAGATCTGTTCATCGCACGCGGGCATGTGGAGTCCGTTCCGAAGCCCGGTATGGATATCGAGCAGCCCAACACGGTATTTCGCAATCTTGGCGCAAGCGGCCAATGGCAGGCCCTGACCGCCGAGGCTGGCCTGGACGCGGCTCCCCCAGCCCGGCATCGAGGTGTGGCGTTTGGAGATTTTGACGGAGACGGGCGCGTGGATGTGGTCGTCACGGCGCTCGGCAAAGACGCGGAGATTTGGACGAATCGAACAGAAGGCGCAGGCCACTGGCTGGATGTTGCGCTGGAGGGCACCAAGAGCAATCGTGACGGGATTGGAGCGGTGGTGAAGGTTGTGACCTCCGCAGGCGCTCAGTACAACCACATGACTACCAGCGTCGGCTATGCTTCTTCCAGCCACGGCCCGGTGCACTTTGGCCTTGGCAATGACACGAAGGCCAAACTCATGGAAATCCGCTGGCCTTCAGGAGCGGTTCAAACGCTACAGGATGTAGTGGGCGATCGCGTGCTGAACGTAAAAGAATCCGCTGGGAAGTAGAAACGCCTACGGGCGGCCGAGGAGCAGCCGGTCAATGCGGCGACTGACGTCGCGCAGATAGGCCTCGTCGCCGCCCGCGAGCTCCGCAATGGCGCTTCCGGAGTAGCCTATTTCGGCGAAAGCTTGGCGCACCGCGGGCCAGTCCACGTCGCCGTCACCTAAGTTTACCCAGGCGTAGCCATCTTCCTTGCGCTTGAAGTCTTTGAGGTGGACGTTGACAATGTCCTTGCCGAGCGTGCGAATCCAGTCTTGCGGATAACCGTAAAGCAGCACGTTGCCGACGTCGAACCAAGCCTTGATCCACGGGCTCTGGAACTCGGCGATATATTTGGCCATTTCGAGGGGACTCAGCAGGAACTTGTTCCACACTTCCTCGAGGGCAATTATGATTTTCAGCTCCGAAGCGAGGGGAATCAGCTTGCGGATCTCGTTCTGAGAACGCGTCCAAGCGTCGCGGTAGGACGTGTGCGGATTCACCACGGCTGGAACGAGCAGCACCGTGTCCGAACCCCAGAGCTTGGCATTGTGGAGGGAGGTCCGCATTCCCGCCAGGCTTTTTTCCACCACCTGCGGGTCGTCCGACGACAGCGGATATTTCCAGTGATCCGTGTTCATCACGGAGTCGATGCGGATGTTCGCTGCGGCGGCGGCGTTCTTGATCTCCTCGGCCGTATGCTCGTCAGGCGTGGTAGGTGCCTGCACCACGTCAAAGCCAGCGTCACGCGCCATCTTGAAGCGGTCTGAGTAGCTGAGACCGGGGGGCAGCATGTCCAGGACCAAGCCCTTCTTGAGCGAAAGTGCCGCGGGGGATGGCGCGAGTTTTGCTTCGCCGGGTGCTGAGCCACCAGGGGCAGCTATGAGAGAACTAGCGAACCCGGCGCCGCTAAGGCCGGCCGCACAGCCCGCTGTGACTGAAGACTCCAGAAACTTGCGGCGTGATATATGGCTCATCTGCACACCTCGATGGAGGCTTAGTGGCCGGCGCCGTTTCGTCCGCGATTTCTCAAAGCACCGAAACCACGGCTGAATCCAGTCGAGAAGAGAACTGAATCCGGAGTCGCAACCTCAGCCCAGTTTGTTCAGGTCAATCTTTGGATCCCATACCTCGGTGGACTTCATCAGTTCATCCCAGGTGACTTCGCGTCCGTTGTAGGCAGCCGAGCGCGCCATCATGCACGAGAGGGCAGATTCGGCGCCCTTGGCGGCCTGATTATGGAAATTACCGCTCGTGATGCTCTCAACGAATGCCTTCTTCTTTTCCGAGTCGGCGAATTCGAGGTTGGAGCTGAAATTCCCTGTAGTTGAAAAACCCTTGGAATCGGACGAATCCTTGGCGACAGAGCCCGGCGACTGCCAAGGATCGTCACCCCAGATGCCAAGCGGCCCGGTATAGGGAGACTGGGAGGTACCCTTGGTGCCAAAAAAGCGTTCGGTGACGTCCCACCATCCCTTTGCAAACTGCGTGGAGCTGAAGGTAACGTCGACGCCATCGGGATAGTGGAAGAGAACATTGTAGTTTCCGTAGACGTCTCCGTCGGTTGGGCGGCCCAGGCGCCCACCCGTCGCGGAAGCTTTCCATGGGTGGGCCTTAAGTATCCAATTGCAAATGTCGATCACGTGAATGTTCTGTTCCACGATGATGTCCCCGGAAAGCGTGCGGTCATAGACCCAGTTGCGGATGCGACGCTCGGCGGGTGAAGCGTTAGGCCAGGCCGGCCGGTCGAGGTAGCCGGCGAGGTAATGAGCTTCGCCACAGACAATGTTGCCGAGCGCTCCGTTATGGATGCGCCGAACCAGTTCCACGAAGGGCGGGCAATCGCGGATCTGAAACCCTACATCGAGGCTTAACTTTCCTTCGGCGCGTTTGCCGACTTCGATCACCTGCAACGTGCCGGGTACGTCGACCGCCACTGGCTTCTCCAGATAAACGTGCTTGCCGGCAGCGACGACAGCCTCCAAATGCCGGGGATGATAATAAGGCGGCGTGGCGATTACGACTGCATCCAGTTCCTTGGAGGCTGCAATCTGCTGGTAGGCACTGGGGCCAACGAAGAGTTGCGACGAGTCCACGGCGGAATAGCCTTTGGCTTGCTGGATCTGATCGAAGTGCGCCCGGGCCGTATCGAGCTGGTCCTGAAATAGGTCAGCCAAGGCCACGACGCGAGCACCACCCGTGTCGATAAGATTCGCTGCGTCTTCGGTGCCCCGGCCACCGCAACCAAGCAGGCCCACATGGACGGCGGAGTTGGCGGCCGTGCCGCGAATGAGGGAGGGTTTGATGAACATGACGCCCGCGCTTGCCGCCGCTGCCCCAAGAAATTTCCGGCGGCCAATCTTGCCGGTGAAGTTCACTTGATGCTTGGAATCGCTTGACATGCTGCCTCCTGATGCTCGGAAGATCCGGTCGATGCACTTCCTGACATCCCACCTACGTTGCCGGGGAACGGGGATGCGGCCATTACTACCCGATCAGCTTTTCCAGGTATACCTTCGCGGCGCGAACATCCGCCATTTGTTGCGGGCCGGAAATTTCGCGTTCGATGGTGACCGCGCCGCGATAGTCCAGTTCCTTCAAACGAGCGATGATGCAGGGAAAATCTACCTTGCCCTTGCCGATAGGAACTTCCTCGCCGAGTTCCCGCGGGTTCGTGGGCCAGAGACCGTCCTTGGCGTGAATTCCTTGCACATAGGGGCCGAGGAGTTCGAGGGCGTCGACGGGATTTGCCTTGCCATAAAGGATCAGGTTGGCGACATCGAAGTTCACGCCTTGGTTGTCCATCCCAACGTCCTGAATAGCACGCACCAGGGTGATGGGAGTCTCCTGCCCGGTCTCGTAACGGAGATTCTGGCCATTGCGTTTGCAGTACGCGGCCACCTCGCGAATCGCCGTCACAGTCTCCTTGTACAACTGGTCGTTGGGGTTTTCCGGGATAAATCCGCAATGCGTCTGTACGGCGGGGATGCCGCACTGCTTGGCGAAGTCCGAAGCCTTCTTGATGTGCAGGATGCGTGCCGCGCGCGTCTCTGGCGGAACCAAGCCGATGGTCAAAGGCCCCTGGTAAAAGTCCCACACTTCTCTTCCGGGCCCGCCGACGACAAGAGAAGTCGCTTCGATGCCGTATTTCTCGAGGCCAGCCGCAGGCGCCCGACTTGCTCCGGCTCGAAATCGTCCACAAACACCTGGCAGGTGGGAAGGCCAAGATCGTGGACCTTTGCCATAGCGGCATCAGGATCCTTGCCGATGCCGATGATTAAGCCTAGGCGCAACGGCTTCTTGCCGTCGTTGGAGGCCACGGCCAGTGATGCAAGTCTGGGGTTGAGGCCGAAGGATAGGGCGCCGGGAGTGGCGCCATTCAGCACGACGGCACACCCGGGGCCAAGGCCGCCTGCCAGAGCCGCTGCGGAAGTTTGAAGAAAGGCTCGACGGTTTTGTTTGTTCATGATGTCGACCCGTGAGAGCAACCTCTTCTCGCGGCGAGGCCTTCGTTTCCACCTGACCAGGAATTGCAGTGTCCTGCTCAGAAAGGAAAGTTATCACTGACTGTGGATTAGCGAAATCAGTTTCACAGCGCGGCAGAGCCGCAAACAAACATGTGCGGGCCATATACCGGCAGGCATTACCACTGAGAGCAACATTTCTGCGCGGCTCGCAACGAATTTGAGGATTAGTAGTACAGGGCGAAAGGGGAAACTCATTTTCTGACACACGGGGAGAGTTAGCTTCCAGAGTGACTGCCCAGTGCAAACATGGCTTGGGACGGAAACATTCCGACTCTCCTCCGGCAAAAATTCCAGGCTGCGAACGCACCTACGCGAAGATATCAACCTGAACAGCAACCCGCCAGTTTTGCTTGACGGAAGCAAATGGAAATATGGGGGATAGAGAATTCTGGCGGAGAGGGGGGGATTCGAACCCCCGGTACAGGTTTTAGCCCGTACAACGGTTTAGCAAATTTCCCCGTTTCACAGCCTGGTGTTCGGAATCGATAAGTTACGTTCGGATGAGATGCCCTACTATGGTGCAAAAGACCCCTGTTCGGCAGCATTTGTGCAACTATTGTGCAACCCAGAATTTCAACGGTTTATCATACCGTTGTACGCGCATCACGAGCGCTAACGATAGAGCGTCTTACGGATCTGCGATCTCCGGCGCGCCGCCCGGAAGTGGCCATACCAGTCAATACAAGGTACCGATGCACAACCGAACCTCTACTTCCGTATTGCCCGTGATCCGGGCGAAATCGCCAAAGGTGCCGGTACGGATCACATGTACGCCTTGCCGATTACACATCCGGTGGAGGTGCGTGCTGTTCTACCTCGGTTGTTTCCTAGCCGAGCGGTCAAGAGCCAGAGGCTTTATCTGCTCATTGAGTACTTTCAGCGTCATTTCTAGTTCGGTGGCCGATGATTCATGGCCAGTGCCAGGCACCAAATAGAATTGCTTGCGCGGTGCCTTGATGCTGTCGAAGTAGGCCTTGGCAAGTTCAGGCAGCGCTGTCAGATCTTCTTGGCCTTGAAAAATGTAGATAGGAATCGCAAAATCGGTCCCCAGCGCCGGAAGATCCACCATCTCCAGCGGCCCAGACATGGTCAGTCCCCAGAAGTGTTCAAAACAAAAATCGTCCGCTGCCGCAGATTGAGCTCGTTCCTCAGGCGAGGCGTACTCGGGGCTGATTGTTTCAGGAGCTGGTGGCGCAGTCACCTTCTTAGCCTGATAGGCCAGTCTCCATTTTCTGAATACAGGCCAAGTTTTGACAAGTGAACCCCAAGGAGGAGGACCAATTTTTGTCAGGGCCGTGATCGCCTGCTGATCGCCTGAGGCACGCGCCATCGCCAGCACGCGCGCATAGCTGGCCGCCTCATTCTTGCGCGTATTTACCAATTGCGCGTCGCCGACATATGCATAGAAGAGGTCCGGTCGGGCATGAGCCATATAAATGCCGAGAATCGACCCCCAAGAACCACCATAAATAATGATCTTCTTCTTGTTGAGATGTTCGGCTAGAAACTGGGCAACTTCGATGCCATCATCAGTCATGCGCTCGACGGTCATGGTCGGCTCGATTGACGGGTCGCTTTTGCCGTAGGTTCTGCCAGCGCCACGCTGGTCCCATTGGACGAGCGTGAAGTCTTTCTCCCATCCCGCGAACATGGCGTCGGCGAATGGACTCAAGGCATCCCCTGGTCCGCCGTGCAGGAAGAGCAGGACCGGGTTGTTGCGATCATCCCCTTTGATGGTGATCCATTGATCGATGCCTCCGATCCGGACGAACATTTCTTCTTTCACCCGCTCTGGCGCGCGGACCTGTAATGTTTGCGCAGCCACATTCTGCGGAAGGACATGATAAGAAAGGCTCACAGAGACAATCGATATAAGCCCCATGAGAAACCACCTTGCTGGTCTCGCGGCATCTGCTAATCCAAGCATCTGAGCACCTGTGCGTGAAAACGGATCATGAAACGAAGATCGTCAATCCGGCTAGGATTGTGTTTGGTCCAGTCATGCAGATCAATACGAAGATTGGGGCTTAGATGTTCCACCGGCCCAGCAGGGCTCTTGTCAACCTCAAGAGAGACGTATCGACTGGGTTCTGAGCGAGTCGTCGGCAAGCCGGAAGTAATGGGAGGTCGAGTATTAAACACAGCGTCTCAACTGGATGCGCATCGATTCGAAAATGGACCTTCCTGGCGAGTATTGTGTTTCGAATCATGCGCAATTACTTATGACGCTGTGTTTAGAATAACTTCCGCATAGCCCGTGATCCAGACGGGATCATCTACAGACCGAAGAGTTGTTCATAAAGACCGCTGTCGCCAGTTTTTTAGACTGATTCACCCACGGTAGAGGACATTATCATCCGTGAAAAGAGGGGCATGATTTAAACTACGTCGTAACGGGATTGATCCGGGCCGCAACGCCCCATGTCTATCTGTCGACAGTGATCGACGAGACCCCGTGCGACATTGCCTGCGCGTCCAGTTGGCCACTGGCTATGGCCAAGATTGGGTTATTGTAGTGGAACCATTTCGGATTCACGTCGCGGATGAGGTGCTCAATGATTTGCGGGCACGGTTGCGCCATACAAGATGGCCCGACCAGATACCCGGTATAGGCTGGGAACAGGGCACCGAGTTGGACTGGTTACGACGCCTCGTGTCCTACTGGGCCCACGAGTTCGACTGGCGTGGCTGGGAGCGAAGGCTCAACGCGTTCAACCACTTCACCTGGGAGGGCATCCACTTTGTGTACCAGCGTGCGGCATCAGGTAGGGGTGTGCCGCTCATTCTCACGCACGGCTGGCCCAGCAGTTTCCTCGATTACGTGGACATGCTGCCGATGCTCGAGCACTTCGACGTGGTCGTACCCTCCCTGCCCGGGTATGGTTTCTCGCCGCGTCCACCCAAGGTCGGCATCAACTACCGGTACGTCTCGGAGCGCTGGCACCGGCTCATGTCTGAGCTTGGGTATTCCCGCTATGGTGCGAGCGGTTATGACTTTGGGGCCGGGGTGACGACGATCCTTGCGCTAGACCATCCCGAGTCGGTGATCGGGATCCATCTCACCACACTGGAGTCGGATCTCGCCCCCGTGGTGGACGATACGGAACTGTCCGGTGTCGAGCGTTCGTATCTTGCGGTGAGCCGGGGCTGGGATACGACGGAGCGGGGCTACAGCGCGATCCAGTCCACCAAGCCGCAGACTGTCGGCTATGGACTCAACGACTCCCCGGCAGGGCTCGCGGCATACGTGGGTGAGAAGTGGCACTCGTGGAGCGACGTTACGCCGACCGACGACTTCCTCTGCGCCACGCTCACTCTGTACTGGATCACGCAGAGCATCACCTCGTCGATGCGCGACTATTGGGACAATCGCTGGCACCCGGTCGATCCCACCTACGTCAGCACGCCCACGGCGTTTGGTGTTTTCGCGCACCAGACCGTTCCCGAGGGCGAACTGCCGCGCTCGTATTTGGAGCGCTTATACAACATCCAGCGCTGGACAGTCTTTCCACGCGGCGGGCACTTCGCCCCGGCTGAGGAACCAGCGGCGGTCGCAGGGGACCTGATCGCCTTCTTCCGTGGCCTAAGCTGAGGCCATGCTGACGATCCGCACTTCCAAATGCAACACGATAATAAGAAGCCGTCCTCAGCTCTTTATTCTTTGGCTTCATAATCCAAAAGGCTGGTTTGTCGGCAAGCCGGAAGTAATGGTGCGGTCGGGTTTATTTGGAATAACTTCCGCATAGCCCGTCACCGGGGCGCGATCGCCAAGATGACTAGGGCGGACTGCATCTCCGGTTAGCCAAAAACAACCGCAAGGAAAATCATCCATAGCCCACACCGGATCAGATCATCAGACGCCTGTCAACGACCTGCAGACCCTTGCATGAAGCTCCTTTTCTCCTCAAAGAAGAATGCCCTGTTTCCCGCGATGACCAGGATCGAAATGAACAACAACACACCCGTCCAAATGCACTTGGTAAATTGTTCGGTTTGGAACGCCTCCGCCGTTGCATCCAGTGCCATATGGAACAGGATTGCGGCCACGATGCTTCGATTGTTTTTGTAATACACCCAGTTCATGAGGATGGCTGCGGGGATGATACTGACAAAGAAGTTGGCGACGTAAATCGGGCTGCTATTCCACAGGCCGTGTTGATAGCTGTGATCGATAAAGAACAGGGGGACGTGCCACATCGCCCATAGGGCGCTGAACAACAGCGTCGCCTTCATCATGCCGAATTTCGCTCGGAGGCTGTCCATTCCGTAGCCTCGCCATCCGAGTTCTTCGAAGGTGGGAGCGAGAAGAATGATCGGTAGCATGGCTGCAAATCCGCCTGAAAAGCGGAACTGATCGGCGGATCGGCCAACACCAACCGACAGCCATGTCGAGAGAAACAACGCAAACGGCAGCAGCAGCAAAATGACCGGGATGTAGCCGGGTCGGATCAGCCTGAGCCTGACGAGTCTCTCCTTGAAATCGTTCTTCAGATCCTGGTCCCCTGAATTCCAGATCATGATCAGGGCTGCAAAAAAAGGCCCCAGCAGGCCAAGAAGTGCGAACAGGTTGCTGTATAGGTCCATTCCGAGCTGGTAGCTGTAGTAAGCAGCGAATGACCAGGGCACCCAGGTCAGAACGAACACCAACGCAAAGTAGCTAAGCGGTTTGTATCTGTAAAAATCGCCCATGCGTCCGCTCGGGCGGCAAGACGTTTCAACCAGAATTTCCGATTTGGCGCCGTGACTCGCCCATCATACGCTTCTCCTGCCCTCGACACAACGAAGTTGGCGCCAGAACAAGCCCCCGCGGAGATCGCGAAGTTCTTACGGCTCCAAACGGGCGTATTGTCGGCAAACCTTACCTTGGGATTACTTCACGTTTGCCCGTGACCCGACCGCAATCAGCGGCAAGCGTCAACAGCATCATCTTGCCGCGTCCAGAAGTCTATGATCATATGTGGGTACGATAGTCTTATTCATTACCGATGCTGATGGCCCATCTCTTTGGGGGATACATACTTATGAAGAAAATGCTCATCCGTGCCTTCGCGCTCTTGGCTTTGTCCGCTTTGGCCGAGGGCCAGTCCGCCAAGGCCGCAGCGGCACAGATGCTGCCGGAGCAGCTGTCGGTCGAGAAGTGGTTCGTCGGGAACTGGATCTGTGAGGGGACACAGCATGCCTCACCGATGGCGCCCGGGGTGAAGTTCATCGATAGGTTCAGCTTTCGCATGGCGCTACGCGGCTCCTGGCTCATCTACCACATCGATCAGTTGAAGGGGCCAGTGAAGGGCAAACAAACGCTGATCGGATCGAGTACCTGGGACGCCAACGCCAAGGTGCACGTCCGACGGGACATGAACATAGGCGGCTCACGGGTGGACGTGACCTCACCCGGATGGGACGGCGACAAGCTCGTCTTTACGGGCTACATGATCGCTGGCGATGAGAAGCTGCCCGTCAAGCACACCTTCACGAGGAAAGGCGATGCGGCGTACGATAGCGCGCTCGAAGTGACTGGCGCGGACGGCAAGCCGGCGATGTGGGAAGAGGAGAGCTGCAAGAAGGTTAGAGGCGTAGCAGCAATGACGCCCAATCACTAAACTACGCGACCATGTGGCTCTTTTCTCTTGTGCTTACCGGAAAAGTGAGTGCTAGCCTTTGCGCGCGGAGGGAAAAAGAGCGGCCCGCCTCAGAAGGCGGCCCCTACAAAATCACGAACCATAAGTCACACGTCACGAGACACGACTCACGAGACGTTCTAGCGGGCGCGGGCGATGACCAGCGTCAGGTCATCGGATTGCTCACCGGAGCTGTATTCTTGGACGGCGTTCTGGATAGCGGTGACGAGGCGAGCGGGCGGCAAGGTGAGGCTTGCGCGCACCGTTTCGACCAGCCGCGCCTCGCCGAACTCTTCCCCCGCAGCATCAGTGGCCTCGGTGACGCCATCGGTGTAAATCACCAGAAGGTCGCCGGGCGCGAGAGTGATGCGCCGGGTGACGCACTCCCATTCGGGAAACAAGCCGATCACCGTGGACGTGGACGTGAGCCGTTCGAGAGAGCCGTTGGCGCGGAAGAGCAGCGGGGCGTTGTGACCGCAATTGGCGTAAACGCCGGAGCAAAAATAGACCGCGTCACGCCGTGAGAGCGGGTGATGCGGCGGAGGAAAAGTAGACCGCCGGACCTTGGTTTCACGAACAGTTGTGGAGAGGGCCAGGTTCGTGGGACA